>Ga0326727_10008664_pt1 | contig 25626 bp, 13 predicted proteins | sample MB2enrmetagenome_FD_207643 | JGI IMG/M metagenome (GOLD analysis project Ga0326727, IMG submission 207643) | Lab enriched peat soil microbial communities from McLean, Ithaca, NY, United States - MB29MY | ecosystem: Environmental > Terrestrial > Soil > Wetlands > Peat | place: USA: New York...
CATCTCATGCCCCAGAGCACGGGTACAATGACTGGGCTGTGACTCAATTTGCCAACCTGATCGAAGCACTTGACGCTGCGCCCGGCGACCGATTGTTTATTACTGCCTGGATCGATGAGGACGAGCAGGAGGCACTAACATTTTCAGCGTTCCGGCAGGCGGCGAGGCGGCAGGCGCGCGAGTTGAGACAGCACGGAGTGGCAGCCGGCGATCGAGTTGTCATCATTATGCCGCAAAGTGTCTCGGCCATGACTACTTTCGTCGGAGCCATGATGCTGGGCACGGTGCCAGCCTTCCTTGCGTATCCCAACTTTAAGGTTGAGCCGACAAAGTATCGTTCCGGCCTCGCGGGGGTAACGGCGAATTTAGGCGCGAAAGTTGTTGTCATTGACGAGGAGTTTCCTGACGATCTGCTCGGTCATGTGTCGCTCGGCCTAGAAACAACGGTAGTGCGTGCGGGCAGGCGGCCACCGAGCTCGACGGGTGGCAATTCGGCGAATGAATCAGATCCAGCTGCGGAACAATGTGGCGCGCCATCGTCGACCAGTGGTCTTGCATTTATTCAGCATTCTGCTGGGACGACCGGGCTTCAGAAGGGCGTGGCTCTGACCCATGCGGCCGTGCTGCGACAGATAGGATATTTGCAGCAGGCGCTGAAGATCGATGGCGGCAGCGATTGCATCTACAGCTGGCTGCCTCTTTATCACGACATGGGGCTGATTGCCTGCTTCATGTTGCCAATGGTGTGCCATGTGCCGGTGGTGATGCAGTCTCCGCTCGATTGGGTAATGCATCCTGACACAATGCTGGGAATCATCACACAACATAAGTGCACGCTGGCATGGCTGCCGAATTTCGCCTTTCAGTTTGTGCCGCGTCGCGTGCCCGAGAACTGGCGAAGTGAATGCGACCTCTCGTCCGTGCGGGCTCTCATTAATTGTTCCGAGCCCGTGCGCGCCTCCAGCATGATGGAGTTTCAAAAGGCGTTTGCAGGTGCCGGGCTGAAAGCGGAGGCACTGCAATCGTCCTATGCAATGGCGGAAGACGTGTTTGCGGTAACTCAGTCAGATGTTGAAGCCGGGCCGGCGAAAGTTTGGCTGGACGGAGCAAGCTTCCGGGGGGCACACCGAGTTGTGCCTGTTTCATCCAAAACGCCCGGCGCTTTGCCGTTCGTATCCTCAGGGCGGCTTTTGCCGAACCATGGGATTCGAATCGTGGCTGAGTCAGGGGCGCCAGACGCCGCAGATGAAGTCGGCGAGATCCTGGTGAAGAGCGACTGCCTTTTTGAGGGCTACTACAACCGGCCGGACCTTACCGAGTCAGCCATCATCGATGGCTGGTACCACACCGGAGACCTGGGATTTTATTTGGATGGCGAACTGTATGTTGTTGGACGGAAGAAGGACCTGCTCATCATTGGCGGGGAAAATATCTATCCACAGGACATCGAGGAAATCGCATCAGGGCATCCTGCAATCCACGACGGCCGCGTGATAGCTATGGGTGTCTACAATCCGGAACTGGGGACCGAAGAAATTGTACTTGTCGCTGAGGTCGGGCACGGAGAATCGCTCGCCGGCGCGGATGAGATTGAAAGAGAGATCCGAGAAAAAGTGGTCGCCGGGCTAGGGGTGGCAGTGCGCACGATTTTATTGAAACCGCCAAAGTGGATCGTAAAGAGCACAGCCGGCAAGCCCGCGCGGGCGGCAACTCAGGAAAAACTGTTCCGGGAGCATCCGGAGTGGCGTTCTGATTGAAGCCTATTGCATTCCCCTGCTGACCGCATTGGGCTTGAACGACGAGGCACGATTCGTGATAAGCACATTCGTGACGAGCACTTTGATTTCGGGACGAACACAATAATCAAGGAGAGCGAGATTCGATGACCGCCGACGCGCAACAAATGATCGAGCATATTACCCGACTAATTCGTAAGCCCGGGACGGCGATTAACGAGAATACACCTCTTGTATCTTCTGGACTGATCGATTCCATGGCATTGGTGGACCTGCTATTGAAGCTGGAGGACATCACGCACATGCGAATTCCGGCAGGCAAGGTGCAGCCCAAAGATATGAATACGGTGGCGTTGATGTTCGCGACTGCGCAACGTGTGGGAAAGCCACGGAAATAAAGCTAACCAATAGTGGGCGCGGGAAGAGGAACGTGTGAAGGAACAGTCCAGCGGAACTCGAAATGGATCCGACTCTGCCAGCCAATCCTCGGATGAGAAATCAGCTGTTTGTCCGCCTCCTCTCAATGAACCAGGCCAGACGTCAAGTGAAGCCGAAACCCATGTCCCCACCGCCGCCAAGTCTTCGTCCGCAACATGGTGGCAAATTGCTGACCTCGGAGTCCTCGGCGCGTGGATTGCGCTTCGATACGCGCGCCGGTGCTAGTGTCAGTGCGGAACACCTGGCTATGCGCGCGATCGATCAAAGGCGGTTGAGTGATGCCCTGCAACTCGGCGACTATGTAATTCGGATGTGGCCTGAAAATCCATATGCACATCTTCGTCGGGCGAATGTTCTTATCTTGCGACGTAGTGAGCGAACTTGAGCTGGGCGAGGACGGCCCAGCGCGTGGGAAAACCTCGCAAGCAGATCTCTTAATATTTGATCAGCCGGAAAAGGTCGCTGTAATCGTCGGTCCAAAGGCGCGGCTGAAGTGGCTTGACGTCAGGGGGCAAGTTCCGGTCGAGTCCCGGCATACTCAGCACTCCGGGACGCCGGGCGAGCAAGATCCAACAGTTGCTCATGAAGGGACCTTGGCCTTCCTCGTACCGGATGACCGAACCCGCTTGAAAGTACGCCGCCGCTCCCTCCACCACTGGCAAGAGATTAATGTGCCGGCTGCTGACATGGACCGCGATGACTCCGTTCGCCGGTTCAACGCGCTGCCAGTAGCTTTCGAACGCTTCACGAGTGAGCAAGTGAACCGGGATGGCGTCGCCAGAAAAGGCATCTACAACCAGCACGTCAAACCTCTGACTCTCGCCCCGCGCGATTTCCTGTTCCAACAATTGCCGCGCGTCGCCCAGAACCGTGTCAACATGAGCTGCGGAGTCTTGAATGTAAGTGAATACGGGATGCGGTCCGGAGGATAGACTGATGACGTTCGGGTCAATCTCATAGTAGCGGAAATAATCGCCCGGCTGCCCGTAGGCGGCCAGCGTGCCCGCGCCTAATCCAACGACTCCGACGCGCAGGCTGCCATCTCCGATACTCCTTTTCGGATGATTCTGCATCACCACGCCGATTCCACTCCCCCGGCCGTAGTAGGCCGAGGGCTCCTTATCGAAGGGTGGTTCGAATTGCCCGCCATGCACGGTGCGCCCGTGCATCAGCATCTTTCCGTGAGGAATGTCGAAAACTCGGATAGCGCCATAGAAATTACGCGCACTCAGGTAAAGTCCCGGCAGCGGACGAGTGCTACGAACGAGTGCAAGGATGGCTAGGGCTCCAAACGCGAGGACGGGTACCTGGACAAAACGAAATCCACGCTTGGCGGTACCGTGGGTGCCTCGGAAAATGAACGCGCCCAAAACAACCAGGAAGCCGATCAGGATTGCGACCGGGTAGAAGCGGACATCCTCCAGAACGTTTGATACTTCAGGCCACCAGCGTCCGACACCATAAGCGAGGCCGATGGCTCCGGCGCTGATTGCGGCAGGCAACCAAAAGCTTGATTCGTAGATCCAAGAACTCGCATCGCGGTAGAGACAGGCCAGCCCGAGAACGATGGCAACCCCGAGCGTTAGCTGAAATTCGGTAAAAAATGTGAACATGTGAGGCGCAATGATCGCAACAAAAACGCCGCCCACCGCTCCGCCCGCCGAGACTGCCAGGTAGAAAGCCGTTAAGTTCTCTACCCTGGGCTTTAAGCTCACAAGTTCGCCGTGGCAAATCATGCAGACCACGAAAAGAAGGATCGGTAGGTCGGCCAGTAGAACGATCGGACGCTTGTAGATCAGCGCTGCGCAAACCAGGAATACACCGATGATGAACAGTGGATGGAAAACGGATCTCCGATACCAACGCGGATGATCGAAACACAAAATGAAGCTGAGCAGATAGATCGACAAGGGCAGCACCCAGAGCAGCGGGACCGATGTCACCTCCTGGCAGAGCAGGTTGGTCGTGGCCAGCAGCAACGCAGATGCGCACGCGGGCAGCAGGAACCACAATGAATAGACAAGCGAGTTGGTTTGCACGCCAGGGCCAGTCTCTTCGATCCCTTCCGCTCTGTCGGCTTCTTCGCTCGCATGCAGTGCTTGCCATGCGCAAAGGCCGCACCCGGCGACAAACGCAAAAAAAAGCAGTGACCAGATCAAGCTCTGGGTCTTCACCCGAAGCATTGGCTCCAGCAGGAAGGGAAAACTCAAAAGGCCGAGCAGAGAGCCCAGGTTTGAAATGGAGTACAGCTTGTAGGTTTTGGTGCCAACGCCCAGGCGGGCAAACCAGCGTTGCAGCAATGGCCCCGTCGTGGAAAGAACAAAGAACGGCAGGCCCGCGGCCACCAGGAGAGTTACGGTGACGTCGCGGACGGGATTCCGGCTGTCGACCGGCCTCCATGACGCCCCTGGGGTAATCGCCGAAGGCCAAAGAAACGTCAGCGTGAGAACCAACAGGAAAACTGCTGTCAGCAGCGCGAAGTGCAATTTTGCTTGTGCCGCCGCGGAGAGCCGCGCGGAAACCAGGTGTGCATAAACATAGCCGAAAAGTAAGAGTATCTGGAAGACCAGCATGCTTGTCGTCCAGACCGCGGCAGAACCACCGAACCAGGGCAGAATGTATTTGCTGACAATCAACTGCACCTGGAATAGCAGGAAAGCGCTCAAGAAAGATGTGGCCGCGAAAAGAAGCTTAGTAGCTACCAGTACCGGGCGGTCATGGCTGTCGCGCACGGATTTATGGAGTGTCAAAGTACTAGAACTCAAGCCTGTCCCCCTGTCTCCTGCCACTCAACCAGCGTGGTAGTTCAACGGTTGCGCTGGTGTCGTCCGTTTGACTCCGAATGCCTTCGCCTGCGCCATCAGTTCCAGAACCTTGTTCGGACGTCGCTATTCACGTTTAAAGGTGACGGACGAAAGAGGCAGCATTCTGCGTCACTCGGAGAAGTGATGAAGATCACAACAAGCGAGGAGGCTTGCAAGTCTTTTTGAGCCGGTTTCTGCATGAGTAGGCCTTATGAGCAACTGACGGGGCGAAGGCACACGCTCAACGGTTTTGGCTGTTCTTTTGATCGACGACCCGTTGATTGACTACCTGTTGGCGCAGTTGCAAGGCCTGGTTGTTGTTGGGGTCGATCTGCAGCGCCGCCGCTAACCTCATCTCCGCAGTATCGTAATCGCCGAGTTTCAGCAGTATTTCGCCAGACTTAATCAAGGATGAAAGTGCCATGTCCTTGCTGTCGGTAAAACTCACCGCGAGCCGATATTGTTCCAAGGCATCCTGGAGTTGATTTCGACCCAACAAAATTACCGCCATGTTGTAATGACACAACGCATAACTCGGCAGTAATATACACGCTTCCCCGTAGTGTTGAAAGGCTTCATCTATCCGACCCGCGGAGGCCAGCGCATCGCCAAGGTCCTCTTCGAGATCGAATTCTGGCCGACCGGCAACGACGATAGCGTGCGTAAACAATTTCACACCGCTCTGCCAATACGGCAGATAGCGGCTAGTGGCCGCCGCAAATGCGAAGACCATGCACAGTGCTGCCGCCGCTGGTATCACGCGAGGGACGGCCAACGCATCGACTATGTCGCTTAAACCCCATGCGATCATGACAAAAAGGCCAATGCAAGGAACGTAAGCGTAACGGTCAGCCATTACCTGGCGGCCCACCTGGACAATTCCGATGACTGGAATCAGCGTTATCAAAAAGAAAAACCAGCCCATCACGAGGTAGCGAGCGCGCTGAAGGTGCAACACCGTCATAGTGATCGCTAACAAGACAACTGTCGCCGCAATGACGTCGGACACGGGTAAGGAATGTTCCGGGGGCGGGTAAAACACAGAAAGGCGGGCCGGCCAAACTGCCTTTCCAATGTATGCCGCGTAGGACACGATGGCGTTTCCGAAGCGCGCGGAAAGCGGCAGTTGGGTTGTTTCTACCACCGCACCGCCAGAACGCTGTGCGGCTACCGTCAACATGCAACCCGCTGCACTCATCAGGAACAGCGGCAGCTTCTCGATCGACAACCGCACCCACTTACGTCGAAACGGAAGATCCTGATACCGTTCCAAGGGCCAGTAGTCGAGAAGCAGCAAAACCAGGGGCAGGCTGACTGCCATGGGCTTGGCCATCAGCGCCAGAGAAAAGGCCACGACCACGACCAGATACTCTTTCCAGTAAGTCCGCCGAACGTACCTGCCATAAGCAGCAATCGTGACTAAGGAAAAGAGGACGCTCAGAAGACTTTTCCGTTGCGCTACCCAAGCGACCGTTTCCACATTCAGTGGGTGCACGGCAAAGAGTGCAGCCGCGAAGAAACTTCGCCACACTGCGCCGGTGGCCGTTTGAAGCAACCAGAACAAAAGCAGGACATTGGCCGCATGGAGGGCGACATTGACAAGGTGATGAGGTCCGGCACTCAGGCCAAACACCTGACAATCCGACATGTGTGAGATCCACGTGATCGGATGCCAGTTCGCCGCGTCGAAACTGGTGAACGCCCAAAGTATATTATCGAGGTGCAAACCCGTGTTTACGTGAATGTTCGCGGTGACATACACATCGTCATCAAAAACGACGAACTCATGCTGCATGACCCGGCCATACAACAGCAGAGTGGCGAGCACCAGTAGTCCGCCCAGCAATACCGGTTTCTGCCGCAAATTGCCGAGCCATCGCTCAAAGGGGGGGGCACTCACTGTCTGACCTGTATCATGCAGAAGTTGCTATTCTAGCTCTGAGGACTGGCGCAATTATCCCGCTCCGTGTGCTCACAGCGCAACACCAGCGTCGATATCCCCGCGAGGAGACGACTCTTCGATGACAATAAGGGAAGCGAAACCACGTGAAGGAGTCGACTCCCTAAGCCTCCGATCGTGGTGGTCCTACGGACTCCTGCTGCTCGTGGTTTTGTTTTTTGGACTGATTCGCCTCCGACTCGTCGATTTTCCCTTGGAGCGAGACGAAGGTGAGTACGCTTATAGCGGACAATTGATTCTGCAAGGGATCGCTCCGTATCAACTCTGTTACAGCATGAAGCTGCCTGGAACCGCCGCTGCATATGCGCTTTTCATGGCCATCTTCGGACAGACTCCCGCTGGTGTACACCTCGGCCTTTTGTTGGTCAATTCCGCATCCATTATTCTGGTCTATTTCCTGGCCCGATACGTCTTTGATCGCTTGGCCGGGACGGTTGCGTGTGCCAGTTTTGCAGTGCTTTCCATCGGGCCGTCGATCATGGGCTTTGCTGGTCACGCAACTCAGTTTGTAGTGCTGCCGGCTATCGGTGGAATTCTGATCCTGCTCAAAGCGATTGAGTCTGAAAATCTAAAGATGTTTTTCTGGAGTGGATTATTGCTCGGGCTTGCGTTCCTCATGAAACAGCCGGGGGGATTCTTTGTTCTGTTCGGCCTCTTTTACCTTACGTTCCGGCATTGGAAACGAGCTCTCCAGTGGCGGAGTTTGATTGTTCGTTTGGGGCTGCTCCTGCTAGGAGCCGCCCTCCCTTTCGCGTTGACTTGTCTGATTCTGTGGCACGCTGGCGTCTTTGAGAAATTCTGGTTCTGGACGTTTTCGTATGCCCGACAGTACGGAACGAGGGTACCGTTCGCGACAGGTGTAGAGAATCTTTGGGGCTCAGCGTCAACCGTCATCCGTCCGGCTGTTCTCATTTGGCTAATCGCGGTAACGGGCGCAGTCGCTCTTCTTTGGAGTCCGAAAGCTCGGCTTCACACGGTACTGCTTTTAGGCTTGCTGGTTTTCTCCTTCGCGGCCGTCAGTCCGGGGTTTTATTTCCGGCAGCATTACTTTGTTCTCCTGCTGCCGGCAGTATCGCTCTTGTGCGGAGCGGCCGTGAGTCTCTCGACAACGGCGTTTCGGGATTTCTCCAAGAATCCATTATTGCCTGTCATTCCATCGTTTTTGTTCGTTCTTGCTTTGGGACTCGCCATCGTCCATGATGGCGCATTCTTCTTTCGAATGGAGCCGGTGGTTGCCTGCCGCACCATTTACGGGCTGAACCCTTTTCCTGAAGCTTTGAAGCTTGCTGACTTCATCGCACGTAATTCAGCGGAAGGAGATCAGATTGCTGTTCTTGGCTCGGAGCCCGAAATCTATTTCTACTCTCACCGTCACTCCGCGACTGGCTACATTTACACCTATCCGCTCATGGAGTCCCAGCCCTTTGCCTCCGATATGCAGCGAGAAATGGCATCTGAAATTGAGAAAGCGAACCCGCGTTTTGTAGTTCTAGTGGATGTACCGGAGTCGTGGGTGCGCGAACCGGAATCTGATACAACCATCCTCTCCTGGTCTGACGCATACGTCCGAAACCGTTATCAGCTTGCTGGTATCGCGGATTTGCTGGAGGGGCGAACCGAATATCGCTGGAACAACGACGCAAGAGCCTACTCGCCAAGTTCTCCCTTCCAAGTCCTTTTATACGAGAGGCCAAGGTGAAGAACGCATTTCCGGAGCTAGCGACAACGTAACGTAATAAGCTCAGGGCTGGATCGTAGGGATTGGCGAACCGGTGTTCATGGAGCAGGCATTCGTTCGCCGAATAGCGGCAAAAGAAGGAGCGTGATAGCTTTGCCAACCAGCGAAATTTCTCCGGGCGGACAGGTCGTGTCCTCTAAGCCCTGGAGTGTTCTCCTTGCAAAACTAAACGAGCATCATTTGGTACTGGCGTTGTGCTGCCTGGCTGCGTTTCGCGTGTTTGTCTATTCCGCCGCTTTTCCTTTCTTCAATAATGTCGACGAGGCCGACCACTTCGACTTGGTCCTGAAATACTCCCACGGGCTTGTTCCACGCAAACTGGATCTCGAGTCAGTTGAGACTTCAAGATATATGGCGCTTTACGGATCGCCGGAGTACTTACAGAGGCCACAGGAGTTTTCGTACCACTTTCCCATATGGGCTGCGCCAGAGCGAACCAGGGCTGCGATGGAGGCGTGGGTGGCTAGCATACGAACTCCCAATCACGAATCCTCACAAGCGCCCCTGTACTACGCGGTAGCGGCCTTGTGGCTGCGGCTCGGCCAGCGGTTCGGATTGGCGGGTGGCTTCCTGTTGTATTGGATTCGTTTCTTGAATGTATTTGTGGCTGCGGCACTGGTATGGCTGGGATATGCTGCCGCGCGTCTTATTTTCCCGGAGAGGCGATTTATACGTTTAGGCGTTCCTGTACTCCTGGCCGTCCTGCCTCAGGACATTTTTTATTCGATACAGAACGACGTTTTGTCGCCATTATGCTTCGGCGTTGCGTTCATTGCATTGGTGCTATGGCTACGCGCTAGCGTACCCAGTGCGCGGCTCGGCTTATGGACAGGCTTCGCTCTGGCGGCGGTCTGCCTCGTCAAGGTCAGCAATTTGCCGCTCGTCGCCGTGGCGACCGTCGCTGTGCTGATCCAAACAGTGCGACTGGCTGCCGCTGGAAAGTTACGTGCCGCAGTACCTGCTCTCACAGTGTTGATCATCGGTGCCGGATTGCCAATCGTGTGCTGGGCTGCATGGAACCTTCATAACTTTGGCGATCTCACGGGATCGGGCCCGAAGATCGAGATCTTGGGCTGGACCCGAAAGCCGGTAAGCGAGTGGCTTGATCACCCGATCTTCACGCTAGGTGGATTGTGGCACTTCTGGTCGGAACTGATGGGCAGTTTCTGGAGGGGCGAACTCGTATGGGGAATGCAAGGGCTTCGCTTGCCGGCCGCCGACGCTTTTTACCAGATTTCTTCCGCGCTCCTAGTCGGCGCAGCTATGGTGGGCCTATTCCCTCGATTCGCCCCCGCATCCAAGCCGCAGCGAGAAGCGCTTTGGCTGGCTTTCTGCGCCTTTATTTTCTCAGTTGGGTACCTTGCTCTCCTTTCGATTGCCTTCGACTACGGCGGTTCCTCCTATCCTTCCCGCGCCAATCCCTATTTCCTTTCCGGGAGACTGATGGCTGGCGCGTTGATTCCATTTTTTCTGGTGTACCTGTATGGCTTGGAATGGGCGGCAAAACGTCTGCGCAGCGAATGGCTGTTGTGGTGGGCGCTTGCGGGTATGGTTATAGTCATGGCTGGGTCGCAGATTGCGCTAGACCGCGTGGCTTTTCACAGCCAGTGGAATTGGTTTCATTTGTTCGGGGGTTCGGGATAGGGCGCGATCTTAGAGCCGGGGAAGGCACTCGGGAGCAGTGACGACTTGCCGACGATTCTTGAGATTGCCAGGGCGAATAGTCGGTGGCGGACGTCCGCGATTGACGCTCTAGCCCTTCGCTAGCCGAGAGTCATTGGCATTGCGGCGCTTTCTCCCCAGTGATTTGAAACAGACCGACGCGATTGCTCTGAGAATCCACCACATAAAGGCAATAGCCGGCGTCAACCCACATGCCCAACGGATGGCTAAAGTCCTCGCCCTCGATCGTCCCCGGATCAAATATATAGAGCAACTTGCCTTCGGGGCCGTAGACCCGAATCTCGTTAAGATCTGGATCGCTCACGTAAATATTGCCCTGTTCGTCTAGTGCCAATCCGGTGCGATTATCAGCCCACGTCAGGTTGATTGACCGTCGGAAATGGCCCGCGGTATCGAGGATCTGAATGCGCGCATTCCCTGCATCGAGCACGACCAGTTCACCGCCGCCCACGACCACCTGGCCCGGTAGTTTGAACTCACCCGGCTGGTCACCACCACCGCGTTTCCCGATCTTACCGATGAGCCGCCCTCGGTCGTCCATGATGATGACCATGTGCCGAAGCGTATCGCTGACGTAAATGCGTCCGGTTGTTCTATCGATTGTGATGCTCGCTGGACTCTCGAAGTACGATTCTCCTCCGCCGAGTTTCCCTAAGTAGCCGCTGAACTTTCCTGCCGAGTCGTAGATGAGCACGGTTCTGCTGCCCCGGTCGGCGACATATAGATTGTCGCGGCCGTCGACGGCAAGCGAAACCGGAGTGAGCAGATGGCCACCGCCTCCCTCCAGGCGACTGTATTTTGAATGAACAAAGTCGAAAACGTGTACGGTTCTAGCGTCGGGATCGGCAACAAAGACACGGTGGTTCGAGTCTGTTGTTACGGCGGAGGGCGATTGCAACACATCCGCGCGAATTTCAGGGTCCTTACGCCCTGCAAGGATGTCGAGCGTCAGACCCAAGATAGGGTGTTCGCGTCTTACGTCACCAGCCGAAGAAAATGCGCGGACAAAATTGAGGCTCGCGGAAGCTTTTTGAACATCGGTTTGCGCTGGTTGAGAGGAGGTTGTCGGCTCCGAGGCTGCTACGCGACCGGGCACGACGCAACACACGAACAGGACACAAACACTTCGACGGATAGATCTGCCCACAGACACAAAAAATCTAACCTAGTTTCGATTCCATCGAAAATACTAAAGAGATGCACTGTCCGGCATCACAGCGAGACGTGAGTTCCGTCACACAATCAAGTTCCCCCCTTGAATTCCACAGACTTCAACGTGCACCTTCGATAGCCGCAACTGTCTGACATCGATTCGACAGCGCCTCTGGCCGATCAGTAGAATCTCGACGATGCGTCTCGACACTGCGCGACTTTGAAATCCGCAGGGAGCCTATGCCCAAACCGCTCACTTGGAACGACAAAGGCAATTCCGGAGCCCCGCACGACCCCAGGGTCATGGAACCGCGGTCACCGGCTACCCTGCCCGCGTCAGAAGACATTCCCTTCGTCCGGCTGTGGTCATCTTCTTACTCATATGCCCTGCTGGTTGTACTTACGCTTGCGTGCCTTCTTCCTTTTTCAGGCCGTGCATTTCACGTAGATGACATGCTATTTGTTACGGCTGCCCGGCAGATCAGCCAGCATCCTCTCGATCCCTACGGCTTCAGCCTCATCTGGGATACCAGCTTAGAACGGATGGCGGACGTCACCAAGAATCCCCCCCTGGCTTGTTACTACGGAGCGGCCGTTGGCCGAATCGCAGGATGGTCGGAGCGCGCGTTTCATCTCGCATTCCTCATACCTGCACTGGCCCTGGTTCTCGGAACTTACCGTCTGGCAAAACATCTCACGCGTTTTCCACTCTTGGCTGCGTTGGCTACTGTTCTGACGCCGGGGATACTTGTCTCGGCGTGTAGCGTCATGTGCGACACAATGATGCTGGCGCTCTGGGTCTGGGCGGTGATTCTGTGGATCGAAGGCCTGCAGCCGCGAAAAGCCTCGTATCTGACGGGGGCGGGAGTCTTGATTGCGGCGAGCGCGCTGACGAAGTATTTCGGGGCGGCGCTGATTCTGCTGCTAGCGGCCTACTCCTTTGCGCGCCTCCGCCGTTTGGGAATCTGGGTATGGTATCTGCTGATTCCCGTCGGCGCGCTAATCGGGTATGAGCTTTGGACACATGCACTCTATGGACAGGGTCTCCTTTCGAGCGCTGGCGATTTTGCGGCCAAGCAGCGAGCCTTTGGACAAGCTTCCCAGCTGTCGATGGCATTGATCGGTCTCAGTTTCACCGGAGGCTGCACCCTTTCCGTGCTTGCCTTCTCTCCTCTTATTAGGTGGTCCCGAAGGATGACAGTCATCGTTGCTGCCGGCAGTGCACTGGCGGCCTCAGCGCTGATCTTTGGATGGGTGAACTCAGGGATGCGGGTTGGAGGAGCGCTCGGTTTCGATGCAGTCCGCGCGCACTGGGAACTAATTGGTAGCCAGCTTGCGCTTTTTATTGCATGCGGTCTTTTCACTCTGGCCTTGGCGATTACCGACTATTGGAACAGACGAAGGCCGGATTCGCTCTTGCTGGGGCTTTGGGTCGTAGGCACATTTTTCTTCGCCAGCTTTCTAAACTGGACGGTCAACGCCCGGTCGGTGCTTCCGCTGATTCCCGCAGCCGCGATACTGGCAGTGCGACGGCTGGATTCGATGCGCGAGACGTGGACCCGAAGTCTGATCCTGCAAGTCGCTGGCGCACTGATGGTCTCTGGCGCTCTGTCGATCTCGGTTGCCGCTGGTGATACGCGCCTGGCCAATCTGGCGCGCGAGGCTGCCCATAGCGTCCATTTGCAGACCAGCAACGAATTTGGAACGCTCTGGTATGAAGGGCATTGGGGCTTTCAGTACTACATGGAGCAACTGGGGGCCTTGCCAGTGGATAAGGAGAACGTCCAGGTTCGCCCCGGCGACTTTGTGGTCGTCCCGGAAAACAACACAGAACTGGCTGGCCTTCCGGATGATGTGCTGGTCCGACGGGAAACAGTCCTAAGGTTTGCCAATCCCTCTTTGGCCACAACGACAGGTTCGCAGGTGGGTGCGGGCTTCTACTCGTCCTACTGGGGACCGTTGCCATTCACATTTGGTCCGGCGCCCCCCGAGCAATACATCCTGGTAAGAGTCGTTCGGGCCCCTTAGTTTGAATTTGCTCTTGAAAAGGGGCTTTTCTTTCTCCCGCAACCTCTTCAGTCGAGTGCGGAATGCATCGTCCGATGCGTTGATTTTGGGGGGTACCCCCCCTCCCCCCTAAAATCAGTTAAGTCGCTGATAATACGATAGTTATCGGCAAATGATCAAAAACAAAAGACTTAGCGCCACATTTTGCGATTTGGCGTGGGGTTGAGAGGGTGCCCGCCGGGGCCTTATTTTGTCAAAGAGCAGCACTTTTTTCCGGTACTTTCTTCCGGCATTCCGTTTTCGGCACTCGGGCTGGAATGCGTTCGTCTCTGGAGACGGGCATCGCCCTCGAGGGTCGACTGTCGAGGTATCTTGGCACCGATTGGGGTATAAGTCGGTGATGAACGTACAGGAAAAACGTGATGAAAAAATGGATGGCATTAATAGTTTTGCCGAAAAACTCTTTTCGCGGCCTGGCAGTCCCTCAGCGGGTCCGTGCCGTTTCAAGACAAAATCAAACTGAGCCACTACCTTCAACCTGAGGTCCTTTTTTTGCACTCGTGCGAGTGATACTGTGGACGCTATGCCCGAACCCGAATCCATCCGCACGCAATTGCCCGAAGAAAAGAAGCGGACGGTCACACGCGAGGAAGGCTGGGATGGAATGCGACGCTATTTGCCCATTTCCTTGGTCTGTACCTATCTTCTACTGTCGGCGCGCTTATTCGGTCTCATCAGGCAGTACGCCGTTAACGTTTTGTATTGGGACGAATGGGACCTCGACGATGCCGCGCTGTTCCAGCGCCACTCTCTTTGGGAGATGTTCCGCTGGCAGCATAATTGGGCGCGGATGGGCTTGGGCGGCCCGTTGCAGAAGCTAATCGAGCCCTCGATTCACTGGAATAGCCGTTACGATGCTTTCGTCGTTGGTGCGGGAATGCTCGGCGTGGCTGTGCTGGCGCTGCTTCTCAAAGTGCGTCTCTACGGCGGCATCGCTTATAGCGACGCTATAATCCCCCTGCTGTTTCTCACTCCCCTGCAGTATGAGGCGCTGGTGCTGTCCGATTCGACGATTGTTTTTCTACCGCTGCTGTTCCTTCTTTATTGCTCCTGCTGGTTAATCCGGGCCTATCGCTGGAAGTACGTTTGCGTTTTGCTGGTTAATTTCTTTTTGATCTACTGCGGCGCCGGTTTATTTATCGGTGTTGTAACGCCGGTACTGCTCGCCCTCGACTACTACGGCAATACCCGGCATCTGGCGCCTAAGTATCGGTGGGGGAGTGCGGCAGCGTTCGCGATCTCGATCGCCTCGCTCGCGTCCTTCTTTGTCGGGCTTAAGTTTAATCCAGCTGTGGATTGTTTCTCGCCCGCACCTCGCAATCCAATCGAATATCTCTGGTTTGTAGCCCTTATGTTTGCCCATGTTGCTGGTTTCACGGTCTTCAGCCTGACTCTCGGAACTTTGATAGGCTCCATCGCGTTGCTGTTGCTCCTGGTGGGCCTCGCAGTTGCAGCCAAAAGATTGCTGGCTCAGAAGTCGGATACCTGGTCCCGCGATGCTGCTATTGCCGCGTTACTGGCATACTGCGCAGTCTTCTGCCTCAGTACCGCCTATGGGCGGCTGTGCTTAGGATTAGTTGCCGCAGGCAGTTCGCGATACACGTTCTACGTGATTCTCGGCTGTTTCGGCCTGTACCTTTATGTTTTGTCGATTCGCTCCCGCACCTTGCGCATTTTTCTGGTTCTCGGTCTGCTATTTTATGCCGTACTCGGGGTGCTCCCCCTAAACCGGGTTGACGCGTGGGAGTTGGAGAACCTCGGCAACGGCAAACGCGCTTGGCGGGAGTGCTACATGGCCCGGCACGACATCCATGCATGTGACACCTTGACGGATTTCCCAATCTCTTCCGATCCTGAAGCTACCCACTTGCAGGAAAAGCTGGACTTCCTGGAACGCAACCATCTGAATCTCTACGACGGCTCTGACTGACACGTTGACGAAGACTTGGGGCATCAAGCCGGAGGCGTTGGTCACGCGCGCGCAAAGTTCCTTGTTCGATGCCTGGTGCGTCGCTTGCAGATTGAGAGAACTTTGAGCCTCCGGTGAGTTTGCCGTTGCGCAATACAAAGTCAGCGACGATCTCAACGGGGCGTGTTCATGCCCTGTAACTCGGCGGCACGCTGCCGCGCTTCCGCAGCGAGCTGCGTCTGCCCAGTCGCCTCGTAAAGGTCCGCAAGCCGGATCCAGCGGGCAACCACCAAGGGAGTCCTCCGGGTCGCTTCCTGTTGGAAAGCAATGGCCTCCGGCCAGTGTCCGAGAAGCCTGTGCGCTTCGGAGTTCCCTTCGGCAATTTGAGCGTAGAGTTCAGGGGCAACCGATTCACCGCCATTGCGAAACGGGCTGTGCCTCTCCGCCTGGGCAAACGCAGCCAGCGCCTGCTGGGGATGATGCAACGCAATTTGGAGTTTTCCAAGAGTCATGTACATATCGAGCGGCTCCGTCGATTCTTTCGCGGCGCGCTCGATCGCTTCGACCGCTTCGACGTTGCGGCCTTCGGCGGCATAGAGCACTCCGAGATAGTACAGGGCCCCGTTGTTTTCCGTCAGTGCGATCGAAGCGCGATATTCCTGTTCCGCTTCGCGGTAACGCTGCCTATTCTGATATAGCGCCGCGAGCAGCAAATGAACATTCGGGTCTTCCGGATAGAGCGCAGATGCGCGGCGAAGCGATTGCTCCGATTCCTGGTCGCGCTGCAATTCGAGGAAGAGCGCTCCGGTGTTCAGATAGAAATCGTACAGCACCGGACGCGAAGCTGCCGAGGGCGGCGTGAGTTTCTGCGTCCGGCAGTCGATCTGCAAGCGTTCGATCCAGGGACGATTTTGCGGCGTGTTGCGCAGAAATACCAGCGAGACATCATCCATATAAACCGGGCGCCAGTTTGCACTCTGACAGAACGCAAGCGGATCCATCTTGGTTTGCCCGCGGAATCCCGAGGTCGCGACCAGTAGAACATTCAGATTCCAACGGTCGGCTTCAGACTGCCATAACGGCGAATCGGGACCTTCGCTGTAGAGTTTGCGTTGCTCGGTGATTACATCGGGATTGACTCCGCGTCCATCGACGAAGTCGGGATACTGCGGACCGAGGCTCCAAGCGACATAACCACCCAGCGCATATTCCTCGAAAATATTTCGCGGCAACTGTTCGCGGCGGATAAAAGTCGCGGCGCGCTCCGGGAACCATGACGATTCTCCCGCGCCAAATCTCCAATCTGCGTTGAACACCACGTATGTGCGGCTTGAAACAAAATCGGCAATATGGAGCAGCGCGACCCCACAGAAGGCAAGAGTCACCAGGAGAGCCATGGGCGCGGGCACGCGCACCGACGGTCTCGTGGTTTTCTCGGTGCCGGCGGTTGAACTGCTACTGCTGACGAAGAGCTCACTCAAGAAGGGGCCGCCAATGGTGGCGATCGTAATGACGAACATTCCCATGTAGCGCGCATGCGCCAGCGTGGAATACAGCGCAGCCAAGACAATGACGGCGGCCCCAAACTGTCGTTTCCAGAGGAAAAGCACGGCCAGAACCGCTGCCACCAATAGCAACCAGGCAAGGCCATTCTCCATGTGCCTGAGGTCGATGAGTTGGTAGAACAATGAACGCGAAATCGGTATGCCCTGGAGTTCGCCGATGAAACTGTTGCCGTTGAGTCTTCCCTCGGTAGGGGTTCCAAGTCCCGACAAAGACAGCGAAGAAACATAAACTTTGGGGCCCCAGGGATTCACCAGAGTGGCCACCCCGCAGGCCGCAAGCCAGGGACATACTTTCCTTAAACGCAGAAGTACAGCCTGACGACGCTCCGCAAACAAAAGATCCGCGACCTCAGTCAACAGGTAGGCACCAATGACTCCGAGCCCCGCAATGAAACCCGGGTGAAGATTAACCCAAAGCAGCATGACCACTGGAAGCAGCCAAGGCCGGGAACAAGTTCCGCGATGGTAAGCCCAAAGTTCACCAAGAAAGAGCGCGAAGAAGACTGTGCTGAAAAGATCAGCCCGAGGGGCCGTTCGAGCGGCAATGGACTGAACTGCAAGCATGGCCAGGACCGTGCTGCCGAGGTCTCCCCGACGAGCCAAGTCCGGTCGAACCAGGTAGGCCACAACCGTCAGACATGCCAGCGCACAAAACCAACTCAAGCCGGCGTAGCCAAACGCGCAGTACGTGAGGTAGAGCAGCACCCCGGCAAAAGGCGGATAAGCCCACGGGTCTCCCGCTGAAGTAAACGACAAAACGTCGGTGCGGGGAATTTGGCGGTGCTGAACTACGTAACGTCCAGTCGCAAGGTGCCAGCCCATGTCGTAGTCGGCCACTGTGTGCAGGCCGGCGCACAAAGCGCTGAACAGTACCAGCAGAACGAAAATCGACCGGGCAATGGGATAAGCCTTGGTCGCCGAAAACCTCATACTTAAGAGCCAGCTTTCAGTAGTTGACAGAGCAACCACATGCGAGTATCGCACTGCAACTTCAAGAAATTCCACCACATTTCAGCTACCATGACTTCCAGATCACTTGCGGCTCGGCGCAAGCTGATGCATCTTCTTGAAGTCCGACAGACTCTGCTGCTTTGGAATCGAAGGTTGCACGGCATAAAGAACGCGAGTCGCCAATGCAACGGAGTTCCGGCGCGTTGGCAGCAAGGTGGCTCACACGCTCTCAAGAAGCACAGGCTTACGACATTGGACCAAAGGACAAGTAGGAATCTGGCGATCGTCATTCCGGCGATTGCGCTGATATATGCGCTGTTCGCGGGGCTGCGGACAGTCGGCGATCCAGATTTAGGTTGGCAACTGGCCACGGGACGCTGGATCAGCCAGCACCGCAGCATTCCGTTTAGCGACGTACTGTCTTATACGGCGGTTGGGCACGAGTGGGTTTATCCAGTGTTGTCACAGCTTATTTTTTACTGGCTTTTTCTGTTGGGAGGCTACTCGCTGCTTTCATGGTTTTCTGCCGCGGCATGCGTTGCTACCACCGCCGTGTTGCTTCGAGGCAATACGATCACAAAATGCCTGGCAGTGCTGGCCGTGCCTCTGATTGCATCCCGCACAGCACCTCGCGCCGAAATGTTCTCTCAGTTGCTGTTTGTTGTTTTCGTGAGCATACTCTGGGACTACTACAGGTCAGGACGTGCGCCATTGTGGTCGCTGCCCTGGCTCATGTTTTTGTGGGTGAATCTGCACCTGGGATTTGTGTCTGGACTGGGCATGTGCGCCGCCTATGTCTTTCTCGAACTCAGCGACATGCTGATTCAGAACCGTCGTCCGGAAGCATGGAAACGACTCCGCGCTGCTGCTCCCTGGTTGCTTGCGACCCTCGGGGCAACTTTGCTGAATCCCTGGGGACCTCGGAACTATGTTGGTATGGTGAGACTGCTTCCGGTACAGAGCAATAGATGGATTGTCGAATTGAGGGGTATCCCTGTCTGGTCCGGCAGCGTGGCACAGGCTTTCTCGTGGCGAGACCCCAGAAGCGCCTTCTGGTGTTTGTTTCTGATCTCAATCGTGGCTTTGCTGATCTCGGCCCTTAGTCAGCGATTCGCTCCGGCAGTTCTAATGGGAGTTTCCATCGGTCTTGTTTTTCATGCCATACGATTCCAAGGCCTGTTCGCGGTCATGGTCGTCATCATAGGAGGGGCGCTACTCGGCGACGGTATCGAGAACGCCTGGGGAAGGCATTTATGGCGGCGTATCAGACCTGCGACCAGTGACTTCAGACTGGCGCTGGAGGTGCTCGCCGTTGTTATGCTGACCGCTCTTGTGGCCGTCAGGGCTTGGGATCTAGTCACCAACCGGTACTATCTGCGAACACCGTACCAGTTTTCGCTGTTTGGACCGGGGGAATCGAAATGGTATCCCGAAGACGCGGCGACATTTCTGAAGCGTGAACACCTTCCAGCAAATGTTTTTAACGATTACAACGTTGGCGGTTTTGCCGCGTGGCGGCTGCTGCCAGAATATCCGGATTACGTTGATGGCCGAGGTAACCCATTCGCTGGCGACATTCTTTTACGTTCGTTCGAACTGAGGCGGGAGTCTTTAGATTCTCCGGAATGGCAACAGGAGGCTGCTTCCCGAAACATCAGAACCATCTTGGTGTCTGTCGATCATGAACTTGGTGGAGGTCTGGCAGGCTTAGACACGTTCTGCGCCAGCGAGCGATGGCGCCCCGTTTACCTCGACACTCAAGCCGCATTATTTGTACGCGTTACGCCCGACACCGCCGCATTAACCAGCCGCTTGCAGATAGATTGCAACCAAGAAAAGTTTGATACTCCTCCGCCCTTAAATGGATACCGCGGCAGGGCGGAACGGTTCAACTATTATCTGAATGGTGCCGCTATTCTGGTCGTATTAAATCGAAATGTCGAAGCACTGGATGCATTGCAGCAGGCAGAGCGTATTTTTTCGGAGAACGCCTTCTTGCACTATGCCAAAGGCACTGCCCTCCAAGGCGTTGGCGATTCGCACGAAGCTGAGCTGGAATTACGCACTGCTATCGATCTTGACTCGGAGGATGCTCCTTACGCTCTTGCCAGACTGTATGACCAACAAGGTCGCTATGCTGACGAGGCGGAGGTCCTTAGTCGTGCGGCGGAACGGTCGTCGCAACCACACTTGTTGTATCTGAGACTGGGCTATGCACAACTAGCTCTGGGGATGCCACGCCTAGCTCTTCATTCATTCGATCAAGCGGAGAAGGCAAACCCCTATGGCAATATGGCCACTGAAGTCGGTGCATCGTTTCAAGCAGAAATCGTGGAAGGACGGCGCCGTGCCCAGCAAGATTTGAGATAGAGTTTGCGGATTACCTCAGAGACATTTCCACCATCGATGCCCTGGTGACCAGCGTCACAGTCTGGGCGGGTTCCATCCCTTACGCTATATGTCGCAACAGATTGACTCGAGGCAGCAACCCGGTCAATAACAGCTGCTCTTGATCGGATCGCCGCAAGGGCGAGCGTTGCGTGTCGAGATCATCGAATAGCAATTGATAACCAGGAATAGGCCGATGGACAATTTAACGCAACCACAGATTTGGATTCGTACGAAGTGCATCCAACTTCCGCACGCCGCGCTGGCTTTGGCGACTGTGCTTGTAATGGCAGCCGTCGTGGCCAAATCCGCACAGGCGCAGAAGTATAGCGTGCTTTACTCGTTTGCGGGCGGGAAGGACGGTGCCAATCCGGTGGCAGGTTTGGTGCGGGATTCCAAGGGCAATTTGTATGGCACGACCAACCAGGGCGGCGGTCATGGTTATGGAACGGTGTTCGAAGTGGATTCCACTGGCAAGAAAACCTTGCTGCACAGTTTTGAAGACAACCGCGAGGACGGCGCATATCCGTGGGCAGGCTTGGTGCTGGATGGGAAAGGGAATCTCTACGGCACTACGTTGAATGGTGGCTATTACAACTGGGGGACGGTATTTGAAGTGGACACCGCAGGAACCATGACGGTGCTCTACAGCTTCGGGAGTGCTGGAGGGGACGGTGCCTATCCTTATGCCGGCTTACTGCGGGACACGAAAGGTAACTTGTATGGCACGACGTTTGAACAAGGCGCTTACGGCTACGGAACAGTGTTCGAACTGAATTCCGAGGGAAAAGAGACCGTGCTGTACAGCTTCAAGGGAACCCGTGGGGATGGGGCAAATCCCTATGCTGGCGTGGTGCGCGATACTACGGGCAATCTCTATGGCACCACTTATGAGGGCGGCCTGGAGGGTTGCGACAACGTAGGGTGCGGAGTGGTCTTCAAGCTGGACACAACCGGCAAGGAATCGTTGCTCCACACCTTTACCGGAACCCGGGGCGACGGCGCCAATCCTTCCGGCGGCCTGGTTAGGGACGCCAAGGGCAACCTGTACGGCACGACCCGTTTTCCCGCCTCGGGGGGAACGGTGTTCAAAGTGGACGACACCGGCAAGGAGACCGTACTCTACGCCTTCACTGGTTGGTCCGACGGCAACGAGCCCTTTAATGAAAATCTGGTGCTGGACGCGAAGGGCAACCTGTATGGCACGACCGAGCAGGGCGGAGATCTTGCATGCAACGCGGGATATGGCTGCGGAACCGTATTCCAGGTGGATGCAACCGGAAAAGAAACTGTGCTCCATAGCTTCACCGGAGATGGGGGAGACGGAGTAGGCCCTTTGGCAGGGTTAGTGCTGGACGCGGAGGGCAACCTCTATGGCACGACCGCATATGGCGGTGCTTACGGCTACGGAACGGTGTTCAAGCTGACACCTTGATGCTTAGGATTATTCGGTACCCAGCAAATTCAAGTAGACGCTGCCAGTAGCGAACCTTGCGGCGGCACCGTGAAAACTGTACCGGCTAGGCAGCCGAGCTGATTGCGGCCTGCACGCAGTTCTCGCGGCGAAGAGTGAGGTAAATCGGGTAATGCCCCTTCGCAGCGACAATCATCCGTCCGATCCAATTGTCGATATTGAGGTGCTGCACGACACTAATTATGGTTTGAAGTCGGCTGGCCGTGCGCTGCATTTCAAACTGGAATGGCTGCGCGAGACGTTCGAGAAATATGTCGTCTCCCAGGGAAAGCAGTTCGACAGGAGATTTCCTGTTCAGTTGCTTTATGGCCCGACGACACCACACAGGATTGATCTCGGTTCGTAGCGTCCGCGCAAATGACGGATCGCGTCCAAGCAAACGCACCCATTGCCGCAGCAGCGATCGCCACAAAATCGGTGGTTGGGGGACCATGTAGTGGCCCTCGTAGTATGAGAGGAAATTCGGCATTTCGAAATGCAGGATGCCTCCCGGACGCAGTACCCGCACAGCTTCTTCCAGTACTCTCAGCGGGTCCTCGGTGTGTTCGAGCACATTGGCCGAGTACACGATGTCAAAGGAAGCGTCTGCGAAGGGCAAAATCTCGCCTTTTACGGGAATGATTCGCTCGGGATCGATGCCGTTGGCAACGAATAGTTCTCGCGATGCCGAGAACGAAGTTCCGAAGCCCACTCCGTCCGGTTCCGTACCGTATCCATCGATCTGGTAGGACTTGATCCACACGGCTAGGTTGTTTCCGAACCCGGAGCCAATCTCCAGAAGTTTTTTGTTCCTCAATGGCGTGTAGCGCTCAAGTAGCTGTGCACGCTTGAATGACTTCTCTAGATTGAGATGATCGTCTGCAGCAGCACTAGGCGATGTCTTCGAGATACGCACAAAAAATGCACCGATAGACTTTTCCGCAGCCACTCGGACAGAGTCCGGAACTATGATTGCAGACTCCGGCTGTGTCTCGATCAAATGCAGCTCGGAAATTTTATGAGGCCGAACGATTACGGTTTCCATTTTGGAAAACTAGCCGGGAGCCACACGCTTGTATGTAGCAGAGATCACACTGGCAAGTGAGGCGCGACCGTGGCGTTTTCCAGAGAATGTCGTTTGTCGACTTTCTAGCACTGACAACCGCTACAAGCACTTGTTACGGTTAGTTTGACAACAGAGTTTTAGCCAACGTAGGTTTTGGGCAGCGGTGTTTAAATCGCCGCGGGAGGATAACTTGCCCGCCGGGGGACCATACCATCGTAAAGTTTCGTTCCCGAATTGTCGGTTCTCACCGGACCTTTACAACCATGCAAGATGCCCGCGCTTTCGCGCGGGCATCTTCTCGTTGCCTGCAGGCTAGAGTTTCGTTACAGCCTAGAAAGGGCAGCCTTTCCAGTGATCAAATCGGTTTGTGTCAGTTGATTGTATAAGTCGCTACCGCTACCCCGCTTTGAGAAATCCCATTCCCAGCGGCTATCGCTTTAATCGTACTTGAGGTTGACACCGAGATCGTGCACGGGTTCGCGCATGAGCTAGATGATGTATTCGGCATCGATCCATTCGTCGTGTAGTAGATCGTCACGCCACTCGTCGTATCGGAGATGGTTACAGACTGTGCCGAAGGATAGGTGCCCGAAGACGGCGAGAATGTCGGGTTATTCGCCGAAATCGTGTAAGTCGCGACCGCTGTACCGCTCTGTGAGATTCCATTTCCTACCGCCATGGCCCTGATCGTGGTTGTAGTCGAGATCGGGACCGTGCACGGACTCGTGCACGACGGGGAGGAGGTCGATGGGAATCCGGTGGTTGAGTAGTAGATTGTCACGCCGCTGGTCGTGTCCGATATGGTCACATTGACTGGTGTTGAATAGAATGTGCCCGAAGGCGGCGAGAAGGTTGGGTTATTCGCCGAAATGCTGTACGTCGCCACGGCTACATTGCTTGCCGCATATCCTCCGCCGGAAGCGATGGCCTTGATCGTGGTCGTGACCGGAACCGCGATCGTGCACGGGTTCGAACATGAGGTCGATGAGGTCGTCGGGGACGATCCATTCGTCGTGTAATAAATCGTCGCACCGCTTACGGTGTCTGAAACCGTCACCGTTAGCGCGGTGTAGAACGTGCCTGATGCCGGTGAGAAGGTCGGATTGGGCGCCTGAATCAGGTAGGTGCCGCTCGACACAGAGCTTGTCAGGTAGCCATATGCGGCTGTGATCGCGTTAATTGTGGTGTTCATTGAGACCGGAATCGGCGCCGTGTAGGGAGTCGAACTGGTCGTCGGAGTCGAACCGTTGGTCGTATAGTACATGGGTAAATTGAGAGTGTTTGATAGTGTCACCGATTGCGGCGTGCCAAAAGTTGAAGGCGTGGGCGAGAAGGTCGGCGCCGGCGCCGTGGGGAGCACGATGGAGTAGGTCGCGAACACCACGTTGCTTTGTGGATATCCCGGGCTCGTCGCGAGCACGCCGATCGTAGTCGTTGTCGAGATGGCAAGTGGTGTCGAGTAAACGGCGGAACTCCTTGTCGGCGTCGATCCGTCGGTCGTGTAGTAAATCGTCGTCCCAGCCAAGGAGTCCGAGATCGTCACCGTTTGTGGCGAATGGTAGGTAGTCGGTGGCGGAGTGAAAGTAGGTGTTGGCACTCCCGGGTCTGGAGGATGCATGACGGATGCCCAGTAAGCCAACTGAGCTTTCGTATAGGCATGCGCGCCAGGCATACCGGGCGGCAACGTCAAACCATATTCATTGGTAACCCCGTCGTTGCCCACGTGGCATTGACCGCAAGCAAGGTCAACGTCCAGCCAGGCGGCAGGAGCAAAGGTCGTTCCATTCATTGGGGAATACTCTGGTTCGACACCTAGAGAAGTTACGTTTTGAGTGTAAAGCTGAGCGGGCGTCGGAAAAGTAGTGTAACCAGGATCCGTACTAATCCTGAAAAGATGACTGTTCGCGCGTCCCAAAGCGGCTTGCATATGACAGGTAATGCATGCGCCGGGAATGTCCGCCGAGGTCGCGGTCGGGAAAGGTGTGCCGGGCCCCATCGGATGGTTAACCGTTGACATGATTGTCTTTGACAGGGTGTGGCACTGATTGCACGTCGTCACAATCGGCGTCGCATTCACGGCCGCAACCGTGCTCTGGTGAGGATCGTGACATCCAGTGCATCCCAGGTTCTTGGTCGGGTCTGTTGGGGTTTCGCTGAATTGGCTCCCATATGTGCCAGAGATACTGATGGAGAGATCCGCAGAGTGTTGCGCATTTTGGACTAAAGTGCCGTTAAACCGTGCGTGCGGGCTGTTAAGAAATGCTTGACCGGCTTCGTGATTGACGTATGGCTTGTATACCCAATGATTTGATGCATTTGAGACGCAGGTCGCATATGCCGAGCCAGAAAGATCCGAGCAATACCCGTAGTCGAGAGTGGTAAGAGTGTTCGCTGGATTGATGCTGCCCGCGGCTGGGGGATTGCCGCTTGGGTTGGCCATGGTGATACTTTCTGCCCGATGGCACTCCATGCATAACGCCGTCGCAGCTTCGTTCTGATTGATCGTGACGGTCACACCAGGATCCCACGGGTGCGAACCATAGCTATAGGCCGCAACGTGACATCTTTCGCACTGAATCCCGGTCAAAAACCACGACGACGTGCCGTTCGTTCCCGGAGCTACGAATCCATCCGTGGGAATTCGGCTGAGCTGCAAATTATTAATGGGTGCCACCACACCGTTGGTATTCTGCGTAGGTTCGGGAGCTGAGTTGTC
>Ga0326727_10008665_pt1 | contig 25614 bp, 20 predicted proteins | sample MB2enrmetagenome_FD_207643 | JGI IMG/M metagenome (GOLD analysis project Ga0326727, IMG submission 207643) | Lab enriched peat soil microbial communities from McLean, Ithaca, NY, United States - MB29MY | ecosystem: Environmental > Terrestrial > Soil > Wetlands > Peat | place: USA: New York...
TCGCAGACTACAGGTTAAACAGCGTAACCAGCAATTAAGGCAGTTAATGCTAACTATCAATAACGAAGGCAATTTTGAGAATGCGGTTTAATTAGAGCGTGCTAGAGCAATCGGCGCAAGCAAAACCCTTAAATCTCTAAACCATATATAAAGGTTATGAGGTAACCTTACCATGGTACACCCGGGAATTATAGATGGAATCCATCACCAGCGGAGAATGACTGCCGCAGGTGGGCAGAGTCCGTATAGCGATCATGTCGATCATCATGCAGCGGAATATGCAAACACGCCGCAACCTCTCATGACGAGGGAAACGGCCGTAACTCACATCTGGGCCGGTGGGGCTCATCACAGAGTTCGTGAGGCAAGCCGCCGCTAATCAGGACACTACTTCTTCTCCTTTTTCTTTGTCATTGTGCCTTACCAAAGGCACTTTCCTTTATCGATCCCTGTCTTTTCGTCCAACCATATGCAGGATCTGAAAGAAACCCAGATTATAACAATTATAAGACATTGTTTCTTGTCCAGCCCATGCCACGCACAAAACTATCTTTACGATTGTGGCATTGTGGCATCATGGCATTGTGGCACCCAATTGTGGCACTATACACTGTAAGTACAAAGCGAAAAAAATCAGAAAAAAAGTTAGTTTTTCTTGTGTTTAGCGAGATGTACATCAAACGCTTTCACTTTTTCATCAATAAGCGCTTTCGGTTCAACTGGTAAGTCTTTCCATGTACTAATCAGCATCAACATTGATAATTGAATCAAATCGCTTCCAGACATGTTGAAATACTCCGCCGCTTCTCCAATTGGTGCGATCACATTATTGAGATCCGCAAATACCTTCTTCCTGGCACGCACTATCCTTTCATCATCGGATTTCTTAGTCTGTGCCGGCATCTTTTCAAACAGGTGGAAGAATCTAGAATATTTCTCGGCTCCTCGTTTGAAGTCGTTAAAGAATAATTCCGTACTCTCTTTGGATAGCAGTTTTAGATCATCGTTATACTTATGCTGGAACTCTCTCCATGCTCCTGATGCAAGTGTGGATAGAAATGTTTTCCATGAATCAAAACCATAGAATTTCTTTAGTTCTCGAATGAGATAATTGACTTCAGGATCTAACCTGATTTGAGTAAATGCGCATTTGCCGGATGTTACATCGCTGTTGTGGACGATTACGACTTCATTTATCAGATAATGATCAATGTCGTAACTTACAAACGGTTTACGCTTACCGTCAGTAATTTCTAAATCCGGCATCGTATCAAACGGCAATGAAACTTCATCACCGGGTTTTAATTGTGATGGTATTTTTTTGGTTTGCGTGTCATCGGTCATAGGACATCCTCATCATCGTCTGTCTCATCTGTCGTGTTTTCGAGGGTAAAACCGCCATTTTCCCATCGGATTATTTTTTCCGGTTCCTCTTGTATTCCCACAGGTTCGGATTCTGGTAGTACTTCAGAGGGTTTTCCATGCAAAACCCGTTCATATTGATCCTTTTTTGGGGCATGTTTGCCGGTTAGGTTTTGTCCGGTACAAAATCTCAAATGCACATGATACGAATCGCCCTGAACCGCAACCAAAATACCGCATCGGGGGCATCTCCTAACATTGCAGGGTTCTTTTTTCGAGCAGACCGGCATCTTAATCCCCTCCTTTTTCTGGCAGTTGTTGTTTTTCCGCCGTTGCATCCGGCAGTTTTTTCTTGCGCCGCTTTCTTGTTGGTTTGGCAACCGGCAATTCGGCAGCAGGAGGTGATTTTTGATCGGGTGCTGGTATTTTCGCAAGCAGGGTATCGATCTCGTCACATGCTTTGATAATTTCTTTGAGACAGGGCTCGTAATTACTGCATTCCGGGCCCAGACATTTTGGTTTCGACTTATGATCGAAAACATCATCATCAAGCCCTCGCAGGTTATGCATGAATCCAGCGAAACAAACACGATCTTTTAGCTGAATATACTCGTAGTCGTTCACGATTTATCGCCCCCTTTTGACCCAATCCCGGGCTGATTGATCATCCCGCCGTACCTTCACCCGTTTCAAAATCAGAACCGGCGGGGATTGATATGGCTTCATGAATTCAAGATCGAATAATACGGATTCGACACTACCGGGATAGTACACATTTTGCCCGTTATCATCACGATTACAGATCGATCCCGGGCCAACATAGGCAACAAAACCGCTTTTTAGATGCTTCCCATGCCGTCCCCATTGGCAAACTAAATTAAGTTGTTCTAATCTGTCAAGGATTGATTTAATTACAATACAGTATTCTTTGCGTGGATACTTCTTTTTAGAAATAATCTTGCATAAATCAATGAATGGAACTTGGCTAGATTCAGATACTTTCAACAAAATGTATCTACATGCAATCCAGTAGTTTTCGGATACTTTATTGCCGTCTAATGTATCAGAAACGTTTATATCACAATAATCAGACATTATATTTGTTCACCTCCCGGATTAGTTTCGTTCTGGCTGGTAGACACCTGTAACAGATGGCATCCGGGGTTCTCACCGTTTCCCCGGAAAAACTTATTTTCCGTCATTATGTTCTCCCCGATCTGAATTTTGGGTAACTCTCTGGCCACAATTAACAAATCCGCACCGTCGGCAGTTCTGTAGGCTTCGCTCACTATCGAGACATGGGATACGGGGGTTTAACTCGGACATGGTGCACCACTGATCGGATTTTCATCAGGTACAGCACGCCGGATAACGTGCACTTTCGTATAGCAGTGTGGGCAAGTGGCGTAATATTCACTCTCGCCGGTATAGTTCCACGCATGGGAGCATCGTGGGCATTTTAGTCTTGTCATGAGAGAGTGTCTATTGAGTGAGCATTTAAAATTTGTCATAATATTAAATATTGTAGATACAACTACATGCGCTACAAGCACTTACGTCTTACAAAGTGAGTTTATGGCATCTGGATTTACAGCGCGTTTCTTAATGCAAAATACAACACAAAAGTATTGATTATTTAATGTAGTTGCAATTAGAAAAGATACTGCGAAAAATAGATTTGTGGAAAATTATCTAATCTCATTCTGTAGGTGCTTTATTGCGATTCCATCTTATTTTTTCATTTTTACCTTCAGTGAAAGTGGATACACTTTCTAAAGGCTGCCCGTTTACAGTAATTCTATCACTCATGATGAGAAGGCTGGTTTCTAAACTCTCTAACCGTCGCTGCATCTCTGCTATTGCACCCGCTGTTTGTGATCCTTCAAGTTGCGCTATCTTCTCGTTTAAACTCTTGATAATAGAGTCCTGATCCTGTATGCGGGTTTGTTGTTCGGTAATCTTCGCAGTAACACCGTCAAGGGTTTTCTTAACTTTCTCTTCGCTGCCAATCACCAATACGTTAGAATGTTTCTCATAATGCTCTTGTAGCATCATTGGTGTGAATCGGGTATAATTAAGATATAATTTATGACCTACAAGAACCTCTACAACTTCCCCGGGGCATCCGTCGTTTTTCAGGTAGGTGATGAAAAATGATCTTAACGAGTGGGGATGAAAGATAACCCGGTTTAAGTGGTTCTTTTGCAGCATCCCGGCTTTCTTAAGGGTTTTATTCCATGCCCTTGTGATCGTTGCATCATCGAATGGGAAAAGCCGTCCATCCTCTTTGCAGAGGTTCCCGCCTTCCTTGTGCCTCTCTTTGCCCTTTTCGGTATTGGTAAAATTAAGGACGGTGCGGTTATTCTTGGTGATGATCTTCTTTCGCGCTTGCAAATATTCCTTAACGGCCTGCTCTGCTTCTTCCGTGAAGAATACAACCCGTCCCTTATCACCCTTCTCATCTTTTGCCAAAAGGGTGATCATGCGCCGGTTCCAATCGATCTGCGATTCCTTAAACTTACACGTCCCGCCGATCCGCATTCCCGTGGAACTCATCAAAAGACAGATAGCCTTGATGTGAGGTGGTGCAAATTCCAAGAATCGGCGGATCTGTGCATGGTCTGGTGCATCGACAGGTGCTTCCTCACCGCCTTTAAACAACTTTGAAATTTCCTCTTTATCTTCTTCGGACAGAACGATCTTATTTTTCTTAAAGAATCCACGGACGGCAACGAGATACCCGCGCATAGATGCAGGGGATTTGGTTGCTGTCTTTTTCCAGTTCTTGATATCCTGTAGCCGGTCGCGCTTCTTGTCCTTGACATACTGCGTTCCCAGTTGTTCGTACCGGGCCATTTCCTCCGCGCTGGTCTGGCGTGTGTTTACTCTAACCGTCCCATAAACACTGTCAAGAAAGGACTTGATTCCAGCCAGTGTTGTAGCTTTGGATGCACTGTCCCGATCCTCTAGGTAAGTGAACACGGACATACCTAAATCTGGGCTTTCCTAGTATAAAATAAATTGCTCATTTCAGAACAACAAAATGGCGAATAAAACACTCACTCATGGCAGACACCATGCTACAGAACTAGGAAAGCAGACTATTAAAACGTTCGGCAGGTTAGGGCCGCACCATGCACCATAAATCTTACATGTCCCGGCCGGGTAAAGTACCGGAAAGAAGACCCGGATCGGAGGATAAAGCCATGGACGCAGGTACACCCTATAATGCGGATCAGGGATCGCCGGCGCAGATCGCTTCTGCCGTACAGAAGGATTGCACCCGGCTTGGGGGGCTCCGGGCCCGGGGAGAACTCGGTGCTGCCCTTGCGCGGATCGTACTGCTCTATTCGCCCCGCGATATCCGGCAGATGATGCAGAACTTCGGAAACACGATCCGGGATATATCTCCCGAGTACCGTGCGGAGCTCGAAGCGGCGGTCACCGGCCACCTGCTCGGGACGTACCAGAATATCCGGCTCATGGACCAGCAGGGTGCATTTGCGCGGATGAAAGAACCGGTGACGGATGCGGAGCGAGCCTACTGGGGGATGGTGGGCGCACAGTGCCGGCCCGGCCCGGGAGATCTCCGTCTCCGGTTTTTGAAATTCCTGCTCGCCGGGTTCTGTATGATCGTCCGGCAGGAGCCGGGCCACCCGGTGGGCATGCGGTTTCCGGGTGGCGACAAAGTCGAACAGATCGATGGCGTGTATTACTGCCCGGTCCGGGAGAAGGCAAACGATGTCGATGCCGCCCTCTGCCCGTTCTGCCCGGCGCAGCAGACCCCGGCAGTCGGGTACTTAAAGCCGCCGGTGAACGCGAGCGAGCACCGGAAACAGGAGTTTATCGACAACTGCTACCGGTACCATAATTTCAACGGGTGAGAGAGGGCAGGTTGAAGAGGCCATAACCCAGCCGGAAAAGGGCAATGACGCCAGACCCGCGCAAGTGATTCTCCAGAAACGAAAAAAAGTAAAAAATATGAGTTCTCCCCGCCGCGAGCGCCCCTCAGGGGCACGGCGGGGCAAGGAATTTTTTGCCAGGGAAGATGCCGGGTATCAGCAAAAACACCGGATGAAAACACAATAATTAACGTGTGATGGATATAATCGGGGAGATATGTGGAAATCCACCGGTTTGCTGATCTTAATGTGCATTGCCGTGATTTTTGTTGCCGGGTGCACCACTTCCGGTAATTCGGCAACGATTACCCCTGTGACAACACCGGCCCCTTCTGCAACGGCACTGACTGTCGCACCGACTCCGCAGGCCACTGCTATAATAACGACGCCGGTTGCAGTTGTCGCCACTACACTGGCTGCCCCAACAACGGGCGCCTCAACAACAGATCCGATCCTTCACCGTTGGATCCGACAATATGGCGATCCGACTGCCTATCAATCGACCGGCTACGAGTTCAAATTCTATCCCGATGGGACCGTGGACTACCGGAATGGCACAACAAAAGAAGTGTCAAGCAATATCATCATAGACACTACGTACCCCTACATCGAAGAGAGTGGCACATGGACTGCACTCAGTAATATGACGTATCTGGTCAAGGTACTGCCAGCCGGACAATCCGGGGCCCAGTTCATCCGGCAGTACACCCTCGTGCCGGCACATCAGGATCCGGATTTCCCGGGCGTGACAGTTCCCGCCCAGATTGAAAGCTCGTATGAAACCAATCAGATAGGCTCCAACACAAATGAGCCGCCGAATTCTGATTTGATGTATTATCCCGAGCAGGCAAAGATCGATTAATCCTCTTTTAGATCATAATGAGTCCCAGGGACGCGAGGGACGCCGTACAGCGATGCCGGGTCCGGGCAGGACCCCTTTATAAACAGGGGATGGCCGGACCTGATGTCTCCCCGGATCTCTTTTCTGACGATAGAGTTCCCGGGCCGGATCTGAGCCCAAGCCGCTCCAGTGGAAGTGCTGCCAACGCCCGACAAAATTCTTCATAAAAATCGTTATTTTTTAAAACGGGCCATTTTAAGCGGAAAAAAACCGTGCAATTTAGCGGCGTTTCTTTCATCGCGAAAAAGGGAACGATCAACTGGTCACGCAGAGCGTTGAGAAGGCAGGAAACGCGGATACAGCCTGAAAATAAAAGGGGTTCCCGGGCGGGGAAAAAAGGATCGGTTTTTCCCGGAAATGCCTGAGATCTGCTGCCAGAGCCAATCCAAAACAATAACGGGGCCATCCTGACGAAAGGATGCCCCTGTTTTGCGCTTCTATCTCCCTTTGCAACCATTTATTCCTTTTTTATTTCCCCGATCCATTCCGTTCCCACCCGTTCAAGGAACCGGGAGGATCGCTCCTTTGGTTCTGCATGGGCTTTGTAATGGGCGAGCAGCGACCGGACGCACTTCATGGCCTCTTCAGAGTTCAGGCCGGTAGCGACCTGCTCCCCCTGTCGTGATTTGAAACCGCTGTGCCCGCCAAAGAAGACAGTCCAGCCCTTCGCGGTCCCCATGATACCGACATCCCGGACCCGGCTCTCCCCGCAGCACCGCGGACAGCCGGAGACGCCGATCTTGATCTTGGCCGGGAAATCCTTTCCGGCATATTCATCCGATATCGCCTTCGCAAGGCTGATGGAATCCTGCGTGCCGTTCTTGCAGTACGAAATGCCCGGACAGGACTGGACATAACGTACTCCGGGGGTGATGGACGCGGTCCCGAGCGGGCCAAGATCCTTTCGCACGCCCGCAATATCCTTCTCCTGTACGCCCACTAACAGGAACCGCTGGCCGGAGGTGATTTTCACGAGCGGGATGGAATAGTTCTTTGCGACCCGTGCAATGGTCTCCAGCTGCTCCGGGGTCACGACCCCTGCCGGGATCCGGGTCTGGATCGCGTAGGTCTTGCCGTCGCGCTGGAGTTTTGCGCCGTACGTGGCATCGGTCATGGTTATACATGGCCGTTCGTGTACCATGAAGGCTTGGAATGTGCGTACAGGATCTGCAGGTATGGCGACAATTTTTTAGGATTTCATCAGGTTCTGACTATGTTCCCGCAGGGGCAGGACGAAACTGATATTCGAAGAGAGGGGGGAGCGGTGGCAGGGTATAGATAGTGATTCCCGTTATATTTCCCGCTCCATAGGAATACGTTCCTGTAATGATCGAATCACTCCAGTTCCAGGCACGCTCCTCGCTTATTGACTTGTCAGGATAATAAAGATAATAAAAAGCCCCGATGAACTGGATAACTATAGAAACAATGAGAAGAAGTCCTATCACAACCAGAACAATATTTTTTTCCAGTACAGGACGCTCCTTTTGCGGAGCGCCGAAATACCAGTTCAAAAAAAATCCGGTGTAAAGGCCCAGCACGGGGACAAAACCTGTCAGAAACCGTGGCCCATAACAAAATGCCGCTGATGAATCCCATAAACTAAAAAAACTATATACCAGTATCTGGAGGAGAATTACCGGTCCAAAAACAAGCATTACCTGCCGGATTTTACGGTTATTTATTTGCCGTAATGTAAAAAATCCGGCGACTGAAACAATAAGGACAGGGCAAAAAATAAAGAGTCCGGTATTAGGTGCAATAAGCAGACCGATATAATTTTTAATAAACTCGGAGTTCAGGAAAAAAAATTTGATGTTTTCCGAATAACCCCCGAAAACATTTCCAAAAACCGAATAGTTATAGTACAAAAAGGGAAGTCCTCCGATAATTCCCCCGGATATATACTGAATCAGCCTGGCTTTCTGATACCAGAGGATATAGAATAACACGGGGATAAGCAGAACTGAATCGGGGGGCCGGTTGAAAATAAAAAGACCGGAGACGATGCCCAGAAGGAGAATATTAAGTGTCCCTTCCTTTTTCTCATTCCTTACAACGAGATAGATGAGGACGATCAGGAGGAGTTCTACCGTTCCGTGCTGCCACAATGCCTGGCTGCTGATAGACCAGGTACTGGTGGCAAATGCAAAAATGCACGTCGCCACAAGCGAAACCCTGCGTGAAAATAATTCTTTTGAGGCGAGGTAGAAAAAAACTCCCGCAAGCGCCGCTATTACTGACGCAGAGGTCTTTGCCAGGATCAAAAACCCGGCGGGGCTGAGGGGGATGCTGAAGATATTGCATATCAGGTACGACAAACCGTATACCGGCATGACGAGGATGGGCGTCACGATAGGAAAGAGCGAGACATAATGACCGTTTACAAGGGGAAACGCATAACTTAAATCCGGATTGGAAACGAGTAACGGGTTATAATCGAAATTGAGATTCTGGTTCTCCAGGATCGAAGCTGGAAGGAATGAAGCTGGTACAACGTCACCGCTGATTATCCCTATTCCTGTGACGGTATTATATGCGATAAAAAGCAGGATAAAGAGGATAATAACATCGTATCTGGTTAACAACCCGACAATTTTTTGTATAACTCCGGAGGTATCGGAAGGGCCCGCACTTTTATGCCCGGCTTTAGTGTCCTGAGACGAAACAGCTCGATCCCGTTTGTTTTTCGATTTCATGGTTCCGGTGAGAATGCATCAAGGTTCATGTCAGTTTTTACAGAATCATATGAGATTATGTCCCTGTAGCGCTGTAAAATCCGCACATATCAAGAGGATTTATTTTCCTTTTCATAGATAAATACCGGTTGTCTGTCAGGATAACCTCATTTTTGCGGGTTGGGTGCATTGCCGGGGTCTGATGAATACCAGAAAGTCACCTGTTCATATGATGCCATTTTCTTTGAGTCACTTTAACGCACTAGAATCATGGTAGCTGCATGCCCATCATCGGGGAACAGGTATTGAATGAGCGGATGATAAGATATGCAAGGGTGAAGGGGGTCTTTTCACACCGGATTGCCATTGTATCATGGCATAATTCACGGTAAGCCTATCAGTTCCCGGAAAAGAGCATGTTTTCTCCCTGTCACTAAATAACGAGCTGCGTTCGATCTGCACTTTTTCTGCATAGAAAATATCCGGCACAGCGCTCCTGCCGGCAATCTCCTGTGCCATCAATAGATCTCCTGCCGGGTGCAGGATTGATAAACCCGGCAGGCCTATCATCAGAGTACAGAATCCCGTACAAAACAACGCCTTGCGCAGCGTTACCGGTGACTCATGACCAACCCCGTACCTCCTCGCGATTCCCCATCGCTCTACATCAACCGTGAACTGAGCTGGATCCGGTTCAACCACCATGTACTGGAAGAGGCACAGGACGAGCGGCACCCGCTTCTCGAACGGGTGAAGTTCCTCTCCATATTTGCCAACAACCTCGACGAGTTCTTCATGATCCGGGTATCAGGCCTCCAGCGGCAGGCAGCCCAGGGAGTGCTCAAGGCACCACCTGACGGGATGACAGCCTCCGAGCAGATCCTTGCGATTGAAAAGGCGCTCCTTCCCGAACTCGATCTCTCGTTTGAATGCTGGAGCAGTGAGATCCTTCCCCGGCTTGCTGCAGCCGGTATTTTCATCCATGAGTATGGTGAGCTGGATGAAGAGCAGAAGCAGGCCCTGCGCACGTTCTTTATCGAAGAGGTATTTCCGGTGCTCACCCCGCTTGCCTTCGACTCCGCCCACCCGTTTCCCTTCATCTCCAACCTCTCGCTCAACCTTGCGATCACCATCCGTGATCCAAAAGGAAAGGAGCTCTTTGCCCGGATCAAAGTGCCCACCGGCCTCTTTCCCCGGCTTATCCGGATCCCTGATACGCAGCCTCCCGGCCGGCGTGACGACAAGCAGGTTCACCTCGTTTACCTGGAAGACCTCGTTGCGGCACATCTCGACCTGTTGTTCCCCGGCCTCGAAGTGATCGGCGCCTCCCCCTTCCGGATCACCCGGGATGCCGATCTTGACATCGAGGTGGACGAGGCATCCGATCTTTTGACCACGGTCGAGGAGATCATGGAGCAGCGGGCCCGGGGCACCCCGGTCAGGATCGAGGTCGACTGTTCGATGCAGGAGAGCACCTGCCACATGCTCGAACGCAAGCTGGGTACCAGTTCCCACATGCTGTACCGGATCGGTCACCCGGTGGGCATGGCCGATCTCATGGAGCTCCTCTCCCTCGACCGTCCCGACCTGAAAGATATACCCTTCCAGCCCGCGGTTCCGCCCGAACTTGCCGAGGAAAAGGATATTTTCTCCGCTATAAAACGAAAGGACATCCTCCTCTTCCATCCTTACGACAGTTTCTCTCCGGTGATCAATTTCATCCGTCAGGCCGCCCATGACCCGGGCGTCCTTGCCATCAAGATCACCCTGTACCGGGTGGGTTCCAACTCGCCAATCGTAAAAGCCCTCATGGAGGCACGGGAGAACGGGAAAGCGGTGGCGGCCCTGATCGAGCTCAAGGCCCGGTTTGACGAGGAGAACAACATCGGCTGGGCCCGGGCGCTGGAACGCTCGGGTGTCCATGTGGTGTACGGGGTTGTCGGTCTCAAAGTGCACGCGAAGCTCTGCATGGTGGTCCGGCGCGAAAAAGATGGTATCCGCCGGTACATGCATCTCGGGACTGGCAACTACAATGCAACCACGAGCCGGGTATACACTGATTTCGGGATGTTCACCTGCGACCGGGACATCGGGGACGATGTAGCAAACCTCTTCAACTTCCTGACCGGTTACGCACGTTTCGACCAGTACCGGAAACTCGCCGTGGCGCCGGTCACCCTCAGGTCTGAGATTATTTCACGGATTGACCGGGAGATTGCAAGCCACAAGGAGCACGGCAACGGGCACCTCATCTTCAAGATGAACGCACTTGTTGATTATGAGTGCATCACCGCCCTGTACCGCGCTTCGCAGGCCGGGGTAAAAGTTGATCTCCAGGTCCGGGGCATCTGCTGCCTGCGGCCGGGCAGCCCCGGCGCGAGCGAGAACATCACGGTGAGCGCGATTGTCGGGAGGTTCCTTGAGCATGCACGGATCTACTACTTCCGGAACAACGGCGAAGACGAAGTGCTTCTGGGGAGTGCTGACCTCATGCCGCGCAACCTCGACCGCAGGGTTGAGGTGCTCTTCCCGGTCACCGATCCCTCGATCAAGAAAGCCCTTCTCTCGATCATCCTCGATACCGAACTCCGGGACAACCAGCAGCTGCGGCTGATGGCAGGTGACGGGACGTACCTCCGGAAACACCCCGCCCCGGGCGAGGCGCCGGTCGACTCCCAGTCCTGGTTCCTCGATCACAAGGGGATATGGTACCATGCCGGATCCTGAGCCGGCAGCGGCCATGCCCGGGCCCTGCATCTTCGGGGCGGGCCGGCTCCTGCCGCTTATCGACGCGCTCTCTACCGAGATTGCCGGTGTACGGGAGGCTGATGATATCGAGCATGTCCACCGGATGCGGGTCGCCTCCCGCCGGCTCCGCGCCGCCCTTCCCCTTTTTGCGTCCTGCTTTCCGGAAAAAGACTTCCGTTCCTGGATGCACGGGATAAAAAGGATCACCCGGGCTCTCGGGGATGCCCGCGATACCGATGTCCAGATCGGATTCCTGAAAAAATATCTCAAGACACAGGCAGGCCCGGTGCCGCAGGTTGCACACGTGTCAGAACCCGTAAAGGCGCTATCCGGCGGAGACCCTCTTTTTGCGCTCCTTGTACGGCTCCAGAAGCGGCGCGGGCTCTTCCAGAAACAGGTAATCTCGGTGCTGGACGAGCTGGAGCGTTCGCAGGTACTCCCATCATTGCGGGCGGCATGTTCTGTACCTGCCGAACCGGAGAAGAGAAGGAAGCGGGAGCGGTATGCCGGAATCCTCCCGGTTGCCGCAGGCCGGGTTGGCAGGCGCCTGCAGGCAATCCACCGGTTTGAGCCTTTCGTGCACAACCCGGATGCGGTCTTCGAGCACCATGCTCTCAGGATAGCCGCAAAAAAACTGCGGTACACGCTCGAAGCCTATGCTCCGCTCTACCGGCGCAATCTCGCGAGACCCATCGCCCGGATAAAGCGGCTGCAGGATCTTTTGGGAGACATGCATGACTGCGACGTCTGGATTGAGCAGATGTCGCTTGCGATCGTAAAACAGCGGGCCCGGCGCCACCCGCAGGCGGGCGAGTCCGGTGCCTCGATCTCTGCCGTAGCCCCCTATCGCCGGCTGCTGGTCAACCGGGAGAAGCGCCGGGCCCGGCTGTACCGGATCTTCGTCCGGTACTGGGATGCCCTTGTCCGTACCGGCTTCTGGGAAAGCCTGCCCTCAGCAGCACTTACCGGGCAGCGCTCGGCCTTCTGCCACCGCGTGCAGCCGGCAAAAGCGGAGCGCGAGGCGTTTCTCCGGCTCGCTGCCGTGGCACCCGATCACCTGGCCCACAGCCGCACGGTCACCGCGCTTGCGCTCCGGCTCTTCGATGAACTGGTCTCCCTCCACGGTCTTGCCCGGCGCGACCGCACCCTTCTCTCCTATGCCTCAATCGTGCACGACATCGGCTGGGTCCACGGGCAGGCCGGCCACCAGAAAAAGAGCGCAGAGATGATCCTTGCTGCCCCGGGCCTTCCGGTACCGGTCCGCGAGCAGGGAATCGTCGCCCTGATCGCCGGGCTCCATGGCGGGAAGATGGAGGCAAGACCGGACGGGTTCTTCGCCCTCCTCCCGCCGGCCGACCAGAAGCGGGTGCGCATCCTTGCCGCGCTCCTCCGGGTCGCGGACGGGCTCGACTACCTCCATGCCGGTAACGTTGCGGGGCTGCGCTGCACCATCAGTACAACTGATGTCCTCTGCACGCTCAGCGGCACCGGGGATCGGACAACCGAGAAGGCCCGGGCGACACGGAAGAGCGACCTGTTTGCTGAAGTATTCGGAAAGCCACTGGTGATCGCGTGACGTCAAAGAAGAAGATCGGGGCTGCCGGGCGTATCGTCGCCTTTATCGATATCGGGACAAACTCCGTCCGGATGCTTGTTGTCCGGTTCAACCCCAACCACTCCTACAGTATCCTCACCCGGCAGAAACAGCAGGTGCGCCTCGGGGAGGGGGAATTTGACGATGACGAGATCACTCCTGATGCGATTGACCGTGCCTGTGTGGTATGCCGGAAGTTTGTGGATCTCGCCCGTACGTTTAGCGCTGAGGAATTTATCGCGGTCGCCACCTCGGCAGCCCGTGAGGCTACCAACCAGAACGTCCTGCTCACCCGGCTCCGGCAGGAAGCGCAGATCGATGTGCGGGTAATATCCGGACTTGAAGAGGCGCGGCTGATCTACCTCGGGGTCGCAAGCGGCCTGCACCTCGGTGACAGGCAGGCGTTCTTCATTGATATCGGCGGTGGGAGCACCGAGATATCGGTCGGCGGCCAGCAGCAGTTTGCGATGCTTGAAAGCTTCCGGGTTGGGGCGATCCGGCTCACCAACCTCTTCCTTGCCGAAAACCCTGCCGGACCCGTGCGCCCGGACCAGTACAAAATCATCCAGCAGTACGTGAAAAACGCCATCATCCATACGGTCCAGAAGATCAAAAAACAGAAGATCGATCTCGCGGTGGGTAGTTCAGGCAGCATCATGAACCTTGCCGATATTACCCAGAAAGCGCTTCATCCCGAAGGAGGCGTGCCCGCCGGTGTGCTCACGTACCGTGATCTCAAAAAAGCGATCGAGCTGCTCTGTGCGCTCCCGCTTGAAGAGCGCAGGAAGGTGCCCGGGATCAATGCCGAGCGGGCCGACATTATCATCGCGGGAGCGGTGATCCTTGAAACCTTCATGAAAGAGCTTGGGCTCGAATCCATTACCACCACCAGCCGCGGCCTCCAGGATGGCATGCTTATGGACTATCTCTCGCGTATGGAAGACTTCCCTCTCTTCGGGACGCTGTCCCCGAGGGAGAGAAGCGTGCTCCAGCTGGGCAGGTCATGCGGGATCAACGAGGCGCATGCCCGGACCGTGACCCGGCTCGCGCTGGAGATCTTTGATTCGGCAAAGGAGATCCGGCTCCACGAATACGGTGACTGGGAGCGCGAGCTTCTCGAATACGGGGCATTCCTCCACGATATCGGCTCGTTTATCTCGTTTACCAACCATCATGCCCACTCCTACTATATCATAAAAAATTCCGAACTCCTGGGCTTTGACCAGAATGAGATCGACATCATGGCAAACATTGCCCGGTTCCACCGGAAGAAAAAGCCGCGCAGGAAACGGCTCGATCTCCCGGACCTTGCCAACCATGAGCAGGGAACCGTGCTTGTCCTTGCCATGTTCATCCGGCTCGCCGAGAGCCTTGACCGGAGCCATGCGGGACTCGTACAGCACGCGGAATTCGTTAAAGCGGAGAAGAACGAAGTCGTCCTTGATATCATAGCTGAAAACGACTGCCAGCTGGAGATCTGGGGCGCAGAGGCGGAGCAGCGGGCGTTTGAGAAGGTTTTTGGAAAGCACTTAAAAGTCGAAGTGATTGCACCCAGTACCGGCGACGGGTAGTGAAAAACCGGGAACCTGCCCGGCAAGTCCTTTGTCTACTCCGGCGTCCCTTCGTACTCCATCGTCCCTTTGTCTCCGTCAACGCTCACCTGGGTCCCGGTCTTTAACCGGCTGAGCGGGACGGAGGGGCGATCAATCATCGGGATCGTGCCGATGATCGCACCCGTTGCGATGATCGGTTCCGCCTCGGTGTTTACGATGGCCGCAGGGGCATGGCCGTTGCGTGAAAGGGCATAGATCACGTACGAGCCCACGGTCGATCCCTTGCCGTACGGAAACGCGAGCACGGTTCCCGTCACCGAGGTTCCTTCGAGCGGGTGGCCCTTCTCCACAACTATTCCTGTCTCGGGATCAACTCCCGAGAGGAACGATATCGGTTCAGGGCTCACGAGCAGCCTGCCCGCGCCCCTGCCCCTGGAAATGCTACGACCGGTAATTAGCAAAATCACACCACATAAATGGTTGAAGATAAAGATATATGAGTAATATGGAAGAGACCTCGGTCGACAACGCATCGCCCCAGAACGAACTCAAATACCAGATCCAGGTCAATGAGCTCGAGGCCGCGCTCCTTGAACAGAAGGTCAGAGCCGAAGATCTCCAGAAGGAAAATGCGCAGCTGAAACGCGAGAACAACCAGCTCAAGCGCATGCCGCTCTTTGTCGCGGTGATCATCGATATTCTGGAGAACAACGAGATCTATCTCCGCCAGCAGGGAAACAACCAGGAGTACCTGACCCATGCCTCCGATGAACTCCGGCCACTCTTAAAACCCGGGACCAAGGTGGCGGTCAACAACGCGCTCTCCATTGTCAAGGTGATCGGGAACGTGTACGATTCCCGCGTCCGGGTGATGGAACTGGAGGAGTCCCCGGAGATCTCGTATGCCCAGATTGGGGGTTTGTCTGACGAGATCAAGGAGGTCCGGGAGGCCGTGGAATACCCGCTCACAAAACCCGAGATCTTCCGCCGGATCGGGGTCGAACCGCCCAAGGGCATCCTGCTCTATGGCTCGCCGGGGACCGGAAAAACCCTGATCGCAAAGGCGGTGGCCCACGAGGCGAAGGCCACGTTCATCCGCATGTCGGGCAGCGAGCTTGTCCATAAGTTTATCGGCGAAGGGGCGGGGCTCGTCCGCGAGCTCTTTACGCTCGCCCGCGAACGGGCGCCGGCCATCGTATTTATCGACGAAATTGATGCGGTCGGGAGCATGAGGACAAACGACGGGACGAGCGGCAGCGCCGAGGTGCAGCGGACCCTCATGCAGCTCCTTGCGGAGATGGACGGCTTTGACAACCGGGGGGATATCCGGATCATGGCGGCAACAAACCGGGTGGACATGCTCGATCCCGCCCTCCTGCGGCCCGGCCGGTTTGACCGGTTGATCAAGATCCCGCTGCCCGACCGTATGGCCCGGCTTGAGATCCTCAAAATCCACACCAAAAAGATGCACCTTACCGATATCAGTCTCGATCTCATCGCTTCCATAACAGAGGGGGCGACCGGGGCAGAGCTGCAGGCGATCTGCCGTGAGGCCGGTATGATGGCAGTCCGGCGCGATGCCCCCGCGGTGGAGATGAAGGACTTTTCGGAAGCCGTGCGCAAGGTCAGGACCGAAACGATCACCGATACCCGGATGTATACCTGAGCCCCGGCACCCGCGGGGCTGTGACGGGGTGCATGGAGAGCCCGGATGAATATACTCTTGATCCAGCGGGAAGGCACCGATCTCCACCACACCCTCTATTCGTCCGAAACCAGCCGGCTCGCGCTCCGTTTTTACCACCCGAAAAAAGTGCCCTGCGGCGTCTCCATCGCGGTCACATCGCTTGGGAGTGCTCTCTCGCTTGTATCTGAACTGCGCTGGTACCTCCGGCGCTATGTGCGCGAAACACTCTTTGAGGTTGAACCCGGGATCTTCTGCACCCATGACCTCGCGCAGGATATCTACTACGAGCGCACCACCATCCTTGCAAAGCCGTGGGAGTTCCGGCGGATCTACGGGTTTGTCTCCGGGAGGCCGGCCCGCCGGCTCGTGGTGGCGCCGGGATCAACCGCACAGGATTACGCGGCAGATCTTGCGGGGGCCGGTACCACCATCGAGGTCTGGTGCACAAAAGACGAAGTAGAGGATATCGGGGATCTCGTTACTCTCGAAGAGGCCGGCGAGGCACCCGGCCCCGCTGACAGTTCAGGGCCGTAACCGGGCAGAGAAGAGAAAGGTCCGCTTTTTTTTAAAGGTCACACCGGCTCGCGATCGGTGATACGGGTGTTTTTGCACCAGAAAGAAGAGAAGATCAAAAAAATCAGGTAGGGGTGGTGGCCGGCTCTACTGCAGTGGTATTTGCCGGGGTGATACCGGCCAGTTTTATCGTGAACGTGAGGTTATATCCTGCAAGGGGATTGTTGGCATCCCAGGTGATGGTCTTTCCTGTGACATTGAGGATCTTCACCGTGCTATAAGCGTTGATTGGCCGGTAGTACACCGTGAAATATTGCCCTGGTGTAAAGGTGGTATTTGCGATCGGGCCGGTGCGGTTGAGGGTCTGGACAAGGCCCGGGTCATACTGCCCGTAGGCATCGGTAGAGGAGATGTCCACGGTCTTTGTATCGCCAAGCCGCATTCCGGTTACCGCGTCCTGGACACCGGTGATGACGCTGGAGTTACCGATCGTAAAGACAAGGGGGGTGGTACTGTTCATGTTCGAGAAGTACACGGTGCCGTTCTCAAAGGATTCGTTGTAGTACACGGCTACAGTATCCCCGTTTGTCGCAACCGGTATGGTGAGGTAGATAAATGCACCAATTGCAACAGCAAGGATAACCACAACAACGCCGATCGTGATAAAAAGATTTTTGCGTTTCTGCGCCGCCCTGGGATCCGGTGCTGCAACAGCCTTCTCTGTCGGCGATTCTTCCGTGCCACCAGCGGCGGTCCCCGGCGCGTCCGTGGTCTCCGCCACAGCACCGGTCGTCGCTTCCGTGGATTCTTTGGTAATTTCTTCTTTTACAGGTTCTGGATCACTCATACGCATTCACTTCGAAGATACCGTGACTCCGGTACATCTTGGCGTGGTACGGGAAAAAGTTCACGGTCGCCACAGGGGAGAACGCTCACCGGAGCCATAAGAATCCTCCCCCCGGTTTGAGAGGTCCTGAAAATAAAACAGGACCGGGCAAGGACAGTAAGCACGGTGAAAATCTTAAAAAAATCAGGCAAACATCCGCCCTTCCACATCGGGAAGGGTACTGCTGAAATCGAGACGGACTTTTTCGATCGCAGAAAGGAAGTCCTCGCGGGTGATTGCCGCACGCTCGTTCCTGATGGCGTACATCCCCGCTTCCATGCAGATAGCCCGGAGGTCGGCCCCGTTCTTTCCTTCGGTGAGGCCCGCAATCTCGGGGAGATCGACCGAGTCGTCCATGGTAAGTGTCCGGCTGTGTACCTTTAAGATGGAGAGCCGGCCCTCCTCATCGGGCAGCGGGATCTCGATGATCCGGTCGAACCGGCCCGGCCGGAGCAGGGCCTTGTCCAGGATATCGATCCGGTTTGTCGCCCCGATGATCTTCACATCGCCCCGGTTCTCAAAACCGTCCATGCCGGCAAGGAGCTGCATGAGGGTCCGCTGCACCTCACGGTCACCGGAGGTATTTGCCTCGGTCCGCGATGCGCCCACCGCGTCTATCTCGTCGATGAAGATGATAGTCGGGGACTTCTTCTTGGCAAGCTCGAAGAGCTCGCGTACAAGGCGGGCCCCCTCCCCGATATATTTCTGGACAAGCTCGCTTCCCACCACCCGCATGAAATGGGCGTTGGTCTCGTGGGCAACCGCCTTTGCAAGCAGGGTCTTTCCGGTCCCCGGCGGCCCGTGGAGGAGCACGCCCTTGGGGGGTTCGATCCCTATCCGGGTGAAGAGCTCGGGGCGCTTGAGCGGGAGTTCCACTGCCTCGCGGATCTCGTTGATCTGCTCTTTTAAGCCCCCGATATCCGAATAACACTCCTGTGGGGAGTCCACCAGTTCCATACCGTAAACCTGGGCATCGAACGAACTGGGCAGGAGCTCCACGATGGCAAGCGACTGCTGGTTGAGCGTGCAGCGTGCACCGGCCTTTAAGTCGTCCGGGTTGATGCTGGGCGAACTTCGCACGAGAAAACGCGGCCCGGCACTGCTCCGGACTATCACCCGGGTTGCATCAACTACGTCAACGATGGTACCAATAATGAGCGGGGGGCTCCGGAGCTGCTCGCTCTCGCTCTTGAGCTTTCGTACTTCCCGCTCGTACCGGATCTTCTGGGTCTCGATATAACGCTTGTCAGCCTCGACCTGCCGGATCTGCTCGCGGAGCTCTAAGTTGCGCGACTCAAGGTTTGTGATCCGGTCCGTCATCTGGCTCTCGAGATCCTGTTTGTCGCTCTCGATCCGCTGGAGCTGATCCCGCAGCTGCTCGGTGAGCGAGCGGTACAGCCTGCACAGCTCCTCAGGAGTCTGCGGTTCTGCCGTATCGCGGAGAATATCGCCCACGTGTATTCCTCAAATAGGTATATAGGGAAATCGCCATATAAAGTGTTTGTGAGATTATGCAGTGCGAAATGTGTGGGGAAACCATTCGCGGCATCCCGAAACTGATCCGTGTGGAGGGCGCTGAACTGCAGGTCTGCAGCCGGTGCGGGAAGTTCGGCACCGAGGTCCAGCAGCCCCGGCGGACGGACGTGCAGCGGCCGGCACCAGGCCGGGCTGCACCGGGGGCCCGGGCACCCGGTGCGAAGGCCCCGGCACAGCGGAAACGGGACATGTTCGATTACATGGAAGGCGATATTGTCGAGGATTATGCCAACCGGGTCAGGAACGCCCGGATGGAAAAAGGGCTCTCCCAGAAGGATCTCGCCCTCCAGCTGATGGTGCGGGAGCTGCTCATCAAGAAGATCGAGAAAGGGGAGCTGATCCCGGAAGAAGAGGTCAGAAAGAAACTCGAAAAGGTCCTTGGGATTAAGCTCGTCGATATGCCCGCAGCCGACGCGGAGAAGAAGACCCAGGCAAAGATCACCCAGACCCTCGGCGACCTGACCATTATCCGGAAAGCAAAAAAATAATGGTCCGGTCTCTCTTTTCATCAGATCCCGGAATTCTTCATACTCTTTTATCCAAAGGAGAACTGGCGTATGGCTGCGGGAATGTCAGGTTCCCTGATTATTTTATTTCATCCTGCCCTGCAGGATCACCGCAATCCTGTTCCGTAAGCATGGCTTATACCAATATTATTCAAGATCCAAGCACGAATTAAAAATTGTAACAGACAGGGCCTGACTGCTATGATCTCCATCCTTTACGTTGATGATGAGGAGAGCCTGCTCGAAGTCGGCAAGCTTTTCCTTGAGAGGAGCGGGCAGTTCTCTGTTGATATCATTACCTCAGCTCCCGAAGCCCTGGCCCTTCTGGATACAGAGACGTACGATGCAATAGTCTCTGATTACCAGATGCCGGGGATGGATGGTATCGCATTTTTAAAGAAGGTACGATCTTCAGGAAATACCATTCCATTTATTCTGTTCACCGGCCGGGGACGGGAAGAGGTTGCTATCCAGGCTTTAAACCAGGGAGCCGATTTTTATCTCCAGAAAGGCGGGGAGCCGGTATCGCAATTCACCGAGCTCGAACACCAGATCCGTCATGCAGTCCAGCAGAGACAGGCAGAAGCAAGTATCCGGGACCATGAGCAGCGTGAAGCGGATATCATCAATTTCCTTCCCGATGCAACCTTTGCAATCGATACCGATGGCGTGGTGATTGCATGGAACCGTGCCATAGAAGAGATGACGGGCGTTTCGGCAGCGGCGATATTGGGAAAAGGGGATTACGAATATGCAATCCCGTTCTATGGAGGACGGCAGCCGATCCTGATCGATCTGATCTTTGAATCTGATGAGGTCATTTCCCGGAAATATGCACATATTATCCACGAAAAGGATACCCTGATCGCCGATACGACCCATTCCTTCCCGAAGGGGAAAAAAGTTACTCTCATGGGTATGGCCAGCCCGCTTTACAACCGGCACGGGGATGTGGTCGGTGCGATCGAATCAATCCGCGACATTACTGAGCGGAAACGGACGGACGATGCAATCCGCGAGAGCGAGCAGCGGTACCGGAACGTAGTCGAGGACCAGATCGAACTCATCTCGCGGTTCCTGCCGGACAGCACCCACGTCTTTGTCAATGAAGCATATTGCCGGTATTTCGGACTGAAACGTGATGACGTACTGGGGAAACGGTTCCGCCCGAATATCCCGGCCGGGGACCGGGAGCGCGTGAAACGGTTCTTTGCATCCCTGACCCCCGATCACCCTATCGACAGCATCGAACACAGAATCATCCTGCAGGACGGCACAGTACGGTGGCAGCGGTGGAGCGACCGTGCGATCTTCGATCCTTCCGGAAGGGTTACTGAATACCAGTCGGTTGGCCTGGATATTACCGAGAAAAAAGCAACTGAAGCGGCGCTCGAAGAGAGTGAGACCCGGTTCCGCGAGCAGTACCAGAACAACCCGCTCGCCATTTTCACCTGGCAGCATCGCAATGGGGATTTTTTCCTTGCTGACTACAACAAGGCAGCGGAAACCCTTACCAGCGGGCGGGCGCATGATTTCTTCGGAAGGAGCGCATCCGATCTCTATGCACACCGTCCTGAACTCTTATCGGAGATCAGGAAGTGTTTTTCGGATCGGACCGTTATTTCAAAGGATCTCGTATCAGAGCACTTCCTGCCCGGAAGACTCATCCATACCACCGCATCCTTCGTTCCTCCTGACCTGATCATGGTCCATATGGAGGACATCACAGAACTCAGGCAGGCGGAGGAGGCACTGCGGGAAAGCCAGGAGAGATTCCGGGCAATCTTTGACAGCACGTTCCAGTTCACGGGCCTGCTGACACCTGAGGGCATCCTGATCGAGGTCAATCGCACGGCCCTGGATTTTGTGGGCGCGCGTCTCGGGGATGTTGTCAACCGCCCCTTCTGGGAGTCTCCATGGTGGCGGGGAAATGCGGCACGTGTCCAGCGGCTCAGGGATGCCATACATGAGGCGGCAAAGGGCAGATTTGTCCGGTACGAAGAAGAAATTGAGGGGGCGGGAAATTCCAGGATGGCAGTCGACTTTTCCCTCAAACCGGTATCTGATCCAGAGGGCAGGATCCGGTTGCTTATTCCCGAAGCCCGGGACATCACCGAGAAGAAACAGGATGATAAGGAACTGTATGAAAGTGAACAATGCCTTGCTTCAATCTATAATACCGTCGGGGACGTCATCTTCCAGTTGACCGTCGAACCTGACAGGCAGTACCGTTTCACATCTGTCAACCGGGCATTCAGCAGAACCACCGGATTATCCTATGATCAGGTGATCGGCAGGAAGGTAGACGAGATCATTCCCCACGAATCCCTCCCCATGGTTCTGCAAAAATACCAGCAGGCAATCGAAGAAAAGGCCATCGTTCGCTGGGAAGAAACCTCCGGTTATCCGTCAGGGCAGCTGACCGGGGAAGTCAGTATCGCTCCCATTTTTGATAAGGATGGTAACTGTACACACCTGATTGGATCGGTACACGACATCACCGAAAGGAAAAAGGCTGAAGTGGCACTCCGGGAGAGCGAGGCGAAATACCGGGGCATATTCGCCGCTGAATCCGATGGGATCACGGTGGTTGACCGGGAGACCGGGACTATCATTGACTGCAACGATGCATTGTCGCTTATGCATGGATACGAGAAGGGCGAACTTCTCGGCCTACCCCTTACCACCCTGTCCGCCGAGACAGATGCAACCCGTGCCGCGATAACAGAGGGAACACGGTTCATCCGGGACCGGTACCACAAGAGAAAGGATGGCAGTGTCTTCCCGGTCGAGATTACCGTAAATGCGACAAACCTTCAGGGACGTGAAGTTTTAATCGGCGCGATCCGCAACGTCACCGAACACCAGCGGGCTGAAGAGGCACTCCACCAGGCAAACAGGAGCCTTGCCCTCCTTACAAACGTTACCCGGCACGACATCAGCAACCAGCTCGTTGCGCTGAACGGGTTTCTTGAGCTCCTCCACGAGAAGGTCAGGGACCCGGCACTTGAGGATTACTTCAAATGGATCTCCCAGGTGAGCACCCGTATCGCATCCATGATCCAGTTCGCGAGCACCTACGAGACCGTAAGAAAAACTGAACCCGTGTGGCTGGATATCAGGACTCTTGCTGAAACAGCCGCACGGCAGGTGTCACTGGGGAATGTCACCGTGAAAAATGAGATTCCCTCCGGTACAGAGGTTTTTGCCGACCCGCTTCTTGTCAAGGTCTTCTATAATCTCGTTGATAATGCCATCCGGTACGGGGGAAAGATCACCGCAATCCGGTTCTCTCTTGTTGACCGGGACGGCCACGGGATCATCGTGTGCGAGGATAACGGAGATGGCATCCCGCCCGGGAATAAGGAAAAGATATTCGATCGCGGCTTTGGGAAGAACACCGGCCTTGGGCTCTTCCTCTCCCGCGAGATCCTCTCGCTGACCGGGATCACTATCCATGAAACCGGGGAACCGGGAAAGGGTGCACGGTTCGAGATTGCGGTACCGAACGGGGCGTACCGGTTCACCAATGTACAGTAAGATCCTGACACATTCGTGGCTGGCGAACGAAATTTCATCGTATTATGCTACACCTGTTTGGGCGCCAGCATGTCCCGGATATATATGATTGAACGTACCAGTTGTTCACCATGAGATTTCTTTGCATCCTGCCGGGTCTCATTGCCTTAATTATCGTAGCAGGATGTACTGCAACCGCCCCGTCTATTCCCGGGATACAACAACCCCTGAGCCTGAATCAGCAGGCCCACTTTGAATACGACGAGTATGCATTTGATGCCGGGATCAACCACATCGAAATCCAGGACAATCAGACAATAGTTGTGACGCTTACCATAGTAAATACAGGAAAGGAAGGACTGACCCTCATTGCATCTCCTGTACTCTACAATCCGGTCGGCGAGGAATATCCCGGCGCAGAAATCAGTTTTAACTCGATCGCACCCAATCACCAGGCGACCATGAAAGGAAGCATCACTATCCCCGAGGGTTCCCTCAACCTGTTCGGGCAGGGATCAACCCTCAAAATCCGGTTCCAGGGTAGTTCCCCGGTTCCCTATGAGACTTCATGGAATATCGATCTCACTAACCTGCCATCATAAATCGTAATGTAATACCTTTTTTCTGAGAGTAATACCCTGTCTTTTTATCAAGAGAGACACAAGGTCATTTTTAGCAGACCCAGGAGGCCTGACAGGTGCACATGTGTTCACAGAAGATACATAAGTACGGATAAGCCCAGCATCCCATAATAAAAAATACTCATCGCGGGACTCCATAAATCCGTTGTTGAGTGAAAATTTTTTTGCAGTATTTTCCCGTGATGGATGCGGATAGTATTACCGATCTTCTCCATCGCTCCTGTTTATGGAAACGGGGCGGATAAACAGGATTATCCAAAAAATTTCAAAACCCGAGGGTTGTCGGCACCCCAGAAGGGCGTCCCCGCGGCAGCACTATTGCCGGAAAAGATCACGCCCCCTTCCGGACCAGCCGTGCCCCAAGCCCGTATGCCTTTTTGCAGTCCTTCGGGAACTGCTCTTTCCGGTGTTTCTCCTTCTCCGCAGGGTCAAACAGCGTGGAGACATATTTCGAATAGTCATCGAACTGGAGCGTGTCGGTAACAAACATAGACTCGCAGGACCCGAAGATCCGGGCCATCGCCATCTCCGTCAGCTGCGCATTCCGGTCAAAGCCCATCTCCCGCACCATCTCCTCCTTTGCACCGGCCGTGTAAATAAACCCGGTCCGGATCTTCCGGCCAAAGAGCGATGTCCGCTCTTTGTCGTAAACAGAGTACTGGAACATCAGCCGTTCGAGGAAGCACCGCGTTTCTCCAGTCGTGATCGAATAGTAGATGGGCGAGCCGATCAGGATCGCATCCGCTGCCTCGACTTTTTCGAAGACCGGCGTGAGATCGTCTTTATGGGCACAGTGCCCGTAACTCTTGGCACCTTTCCGTTTGCAGGCAAAGCAGCTGACGCAGCCCTTGTAATCGAGATCATAGAGGTGGATGAGTTCGGTCTTTGCCCCTTCGGACTCAGCGCCTTTGAGCGCATGTTCCAGGAGCGTCGTGGTGTTCCACTTCTTCCGGGGGCTCCCGTTGAATGCGAGGAGTTTCATAGGATTGTTTCGGGGGGCTGGGGATAAAAATGGTGTGTGGGTGAGGGAAGTACCCTTCTCTCCTGCCTGACGGTGAAATAAATTAACATCGTAACCCTTGGGACAGGAACAGATACCTAAGTCTTTAAAATCAGCGTATATATCGAAGTGTGAAGAGAGCATGACGCAAAAGAAACATAACTTACCAATGATGGTAGTCCTCCTTACCCTTATCGAGGGACTGGCTATATACATCAATATGATAGCGCACCCGGACCGCCAGCCTGCACTGACCGTAGTCATAGTCATTCTTTTTGCCATCGTAAGCGGATTCGGGGTATGGTATGCGACCAGAGTTCGTGGCATACTGGTTTCCTGACCTGACAGGGACCTCCCCTACCCCTGCTTTTTGAGGGGGTGGGGACAGGATCACCCGGATCACCCACCGTTATTCATCATTTTCCTGTACCCTCCCAATCCGGATCCGGGCCCATAATGGCATCCCGGGGCCCGATCAGGTGCCATACATTACAAAGCCAGACACAAAAAACACCCCGTACAGAACACCGCCAAAGGGAAAATATAACTCCCCGCAATGTGCCCGGTTTGAGGTTTTCGACGCAAATC
>Ga0326727_10008666_pt1 | contig 25613 bp, 17 predicted proteins | sample MB2enrmetagenome_FD_207643 | JGI IMG/M metagenome (GOLD analysis project Ga0326727, IMG submission 207643) | Lab enriched peat soil microbial communities from McLean, Ithaca, NY, United States - MB29MY | ecosystem: Environmental > Terrestrial > Soil > Wetlands > Peat | place: USA: New York...
TTCATCGGAGGATTGCTGCGAGGCCGGCGGTGTAGGAAGGGCAGGGTGCTCAATGCTGACACGGCTGGGAGACACTCTACGGAATGGCTTTCTGTTAGCTCCTTCGCCAATTGTGGGACGCAAGCTCAAACCTGAGTATGCAAACGTTCCATTGAGGGACGTTCAACGTCCCCTCGCGGACATGGGAAGGGGTCGGCGATACTTAAGCTCCAAGGTAAAGGGCAACTTCCGGCAGGGCCGGAGCCTACCCTGAATTCGCCTTGAGGCGAAGGTAGCTCGGTGACTTGCCTGAGGCAGGCCCTCTGCCCCGAATTCGACGGGAGGCGGATCGGCCGACGAAAACCATCAGGCCCCTCGGCCCCGAACTAATGTGGTCGTGTTTCCCGTCAGGCAGGAGTTTCCACCTGTCAATACACTCAGCCTTCAGCCTGTAGGTTCATGCCGAACACAGGTCCGCGAGGGAAGTAAGCGCGCAACCCACCCGCCGCTTTCCCTCGGGAAGGGGCAGCGAGTAAATGCGCTGTAAGGTTAATTCGCCTCCGGGCAGCATAGGAACCTGGAGCAGGGCTTGGAAAGTCTCAGGCAAATCTGCTTGGTCAACCAAAAGGCAGACCCCCCCGCGGCTTGCATCCAAAACCTTGACGGTACTGCTTTTCCCCCCTACCTGGACAATGCCCAGTGCGGGTGTTCCTTCCAGCCGAATGCGTTCAAACCTCCGGCCATTGGGGCTGCTTGCAGAAATTTGAACTTTCTCTCCAGTCCCTGCGGTAACTGGAGGAACAAGCGGATAGAGAGGGGGATGGTCGTCGCGCGGAGCCTGTTCGACATTGACCTGGCGAGTAGATTCTTCGATCCGCGGCACAATTACCGGGGGTGGGACCGGACGACTTGCTGACGGGTCGGGTGCCTTCTGTTTGCTTGCATAGAGGCTGCGGTCAGCAGCAGCGAACAAGCTGGGCGCGTCATGTCCATCCTCAGGAAAGATGGCAATTCCATAGTCAATCCCGACCGGCGCACCGGGGGCGAGGGAACGAGCGTACTCTTCGAATTTTCGCGCGATTCGCTCAGCCAGCACCTCGGTGCCGGGTCGCTCGCCTTGGGGAAGAAGGATCGCGAATTCGTCCCCGCCGGTCCGACACGGAATGTCAGACCCGCGAATGGCTTCCAGACTCGCGCGCGCCACGCTTCTCAGAATTTCGTCCCCCACAGCGTGCCCATAGGTGTCATTGACGGTCTTGAATTTGCGAAGATCAAACGAGAGCAGCGCGAACGAAGATCCATAGCGCGTGGAACGGTCAATCTCTTGATTCAGATACTCCTCAAACATGCGCCGATTGTTCAGACCCGTAAGTGGATCCGTCGCTGCGTTGTAACGCAGTTTCTTTAGTTCCTCGTACTCCAAGAGAACGGGGTTCCGCAAGATGCTGAACTCCCCAAAATAATCCACCGCTGCGGTCCTAAGCGTCACCGAACGACCGAGTTTCTCAACCAACTGACTTTGACGAGCCAAAATTCCTTCCCAATGGGTTATGCTTTCTTCCTCAGAAACTTCTCGGCCCACTAGGCTCTGGAGAAACTTTTGCAAGAACGCGCCCTGGACACCTACATCAAGTTGCTTTAAAGTGTCGGCGATTAGGTCAAGCCAATACTCCGGTATTCCTTCCGTGCCCCTGGACATAGTGCCTTCCTATTTCGGATTCTGTTCTGCCGGCTATATGCATCTTTGATGATCCGAGGCTACACTGATTCGCAAACTGTAACGTGCGGTCCGCGGCTGAAATGTGCTACCAGCCTCACCCCACCAGCCGCTCGTGAATCACCAGCTCCATGGGGTGCCGCTCACTTCTACTTCTCGGGATCGAGGCTGCGTTGCAAAAGGAGACGCGAGGGTCTAGCCCCGAAAGCTGATGGCCCTGGCACCTTCCCATTCAACGGGAGTGTCGGCGAGCGCAGCCTGCAGTTCCTCCATGGCAACAAGGAACCAGCACTCTAGCCCGTCCCGGAAGGGTGACACCTTGTAGACAAGACGGAATCGTGCCGCATGGTGAGAAGCCAGACTATAAGCAGTGGTCTCGACCGTTACGCAATCCATCGCTCACCCTTCGCCCTTACTGGACCTCCCGGCGCCGTAGGGTCCTCTGCCAATTACGCCCCCTCTTTACAGCCCGTTGCCATGGCTCACCCCCCTCCGTAGAGGTTGGCCAGCGTCTGGGCAGCAGGGGAACCTCAAGTTCTGTTATGGGCGCCGGAAATCGATCGCCAACCCTGCGGCACTGCGGGCCGGCAGAGTCCTTCGCAAGCTCAGTTCTTCTTCCTCGTAGACACTACCAGTTTATGGAATGGACCGTGGCCGGGACCGTCTGGTTTGGTCCCCAAGTACCCGTCAACAGCGCGGTTGAGTCGTCCTACTCTCTGCTGCCAGTTTGAGTTCGAAAGGCAAGTCGCGGCGTCGTCCGAATGGGTTTCCAATCCAGACCGACGCCCCGGCCGTTGATCCATTTGCCCCCTCAGAAATGGGATTCTGGGTGAGGGGAAATCTTGTACTTTAGCTGCCGGGCGGGGGACTGATCACCAAGACCCAATCTGGATCTCCGTCGTGGTTGTTGCCGGGAGTGGTAAAGTCTTGAGTGCCGGAGTTCGGAAACGGCAACCCCGAGATCGCGGTATAGGTGCCATTCGAGGGATCGTACCATTGCGCCGTCACCGGGCCCGAGAACTCGGCAAGGTTCAGCGTCAACGTCGTCGCATTCGGACAATAAGTCAACGCCACGCTGCCATAGGTGATCCAGCTCGTGGTGCAATAGGTGGCCGCAGGAAGATCCCCGTTGTTGCCGTCATAGGTTCCGTACCCGGCGATGACAACCTGGTGGGTCGTGTCCGGGACGAGGTTCCACCAGGAGAAGTTACTAAAGAGTTGGTTGATGTATTGAATTTCAAGAGCGCCAGGGCTGTTTAGCTGGCTCTGCCACCCTGAAAGGAAGCCTACGAAATATGTATTGCCCCAAAGCTGGCCAACGCCGCCAGAGGTCAGCGTCCAGTAAGCTTGTTCGCGCAAAACATAAGTTCCTGCCAGTCCGGGAAGATTCTCAGTAATGTTGTTCCCCTCGTAGTTTGCCTCCACGAGGTAAGTGGGCATCGTAGAGCTACTGGCGTAAGCCTGCAATACGCAATCGTAGGTTTCAAGGTAGGTGTAGGCGCCATCGGCCGTCAGGACATTCGAGAGCGTCGTATCCTGATTGCTGTAACTAAAATCGTAATTAAGTTCGATCGATTGCAAGTGATTGGTGTCGGCGCTGGCGATTCCAAGCATCACCTGATAGACCAGGTTGTTATCCGTGGTGGATGTGTTCCAGGTCTGGAAGTCGTTTCCCGAAAGCCAAACGATATTCGTGAAGTTCTTATAACGGTTTCCGAGGTACGCTCCGTAGGTGTACGCCTTGGCTGCCCCATTGTTTTCAAGGGTCACACGCCAGCCGCCGGTTTCGATGGGGTCCAAGAACGCGACTAACCCATAGGAAGCCGCGAGATTGATCATGGCGTCCAACTCAGTGAAGTAGGCCGGATTTGGCGTGGAGAGGTCATAGTTCAAGGGCGATGAGCCGCTGGTGAAGGGCGGCGTCCCATCGAACGCCGTACCGCCCGGATCGCCGCTAGGGTCAGTGTAAGTCGTGCAAATCGCGTCAAGCACAAGTGCGTTAAAGCCTTGGCTTTGCCGGGCGCTCATGTAGGTCGCCATATCGCTGGGAGTGGTCGCACAAATCACGCTTTGCGGCGAGTCACCCATCAGCAGCCAAGGCGTCCCGTTCTGGTCGACCAGATAGCGATTGTTCGAGCTCGCCTTCAAGGGCAGGACCGCCATGTAGGTGAACGCGTTCGCCAAACTCCCGCTCTGCGCCCCAGGGTTCGTCACCGTTACTGTCACCGCTCCCGCACTGACCGCCGCGGGGGTCGTGGCCGTAATCTGCGTTCCGGTTACCACTACCACGTTCGTTGCCGCCCTCACGCCAAGCATCACCGTCGCATCCGCAGCGAAGTTTGTGCCGGCGATCGTGACCACTGTCCCGCCCGCCGTCGACCCGCTATTCGGCGATACACTCGACACCAGCACCGGCCCCGTCACCGTCAGCGTGGTCAATCCGCCAATCGGTCTCGTCGGTGGGTTGATAATCGGGAGGCCCGGTGTCACTCGCGTCGCCCGGCCTAAGGGGGTGATCGTCTCCAAGGTGGCGACGATCGTCGTGCTGCCCGCCGAGACGCTGCTCGCGAGGCCCGCCGCCGTGATCGTGGCCACGCCCGGCGCCGTTGAACCCCAGGCGACCGAGGCCGTCAGATTTTGCGTGCTGCCACCTCTAAAATGACCCGTGGCGGTAAATTGCTCCGTTTGTCCCAAGGCGATCGAGGGATTTGCCGGGGTCACGACAATGGATATGAGTCCATTAGCGTTGCCGGGGCCGCTCAGGGGGGTCACGATGGGGCTGCCGGAGGCGCGATAGGAAAGGGTGAGGGCGCCCGCGCGGACTCCCACCCCCGTCGGCGTAAACGTGACTCCGACGGTGCAACTACGTCCTGGGCCCAGGCTTGCCCCACAGGTGTTGCTGGTCACCGCGAAATCTCCCGTGGCCGCCGCCGAGACAGGCAGGGAGGTACTCAGATGATTCGTCAGCGTCACCGTCTGCGCGCCGCTCTTCGTGCCCACGGCGCTGCTGGCAAATGTCAGGCTCGCGGGGGATACGGTGACGGGCGAGGAGAGGGTTCCCCCCAGGCTGACGGTCCGGGAGCTATCCGTCGAAGGAGCCAACTTGGTCTGTCCAAACGCCGACGAGCCGGGAATAAGGAGAGAGAGCAAGATGATAGTCGCGCCCAAGAACAGTTTTGTCCCGTACTCCGTGGGGCTTGAACTGTAAGTGTGGAAATAACTGGAAGGTCGAGAAAAGGCAGGTGTATTCATCTTGACACCCCCCTGGCCAGTCCCTTCGGGCTCGACCGTAGCTCCCGGAGCATCCTCCATGCTTCAAGTTTCGGGATGTTTCTCAAAATCCTGCCCTTGGCACACGCCTACAGCGCCAGGATTACAGGGTTAATGCCTGCGGGCGTCCCTTTCGATCAGCGCGAATGGAAATTCGGCTTATTCTGCGGAGCACGAGAATCCCCAAAAACCTTCAGGTCAGAGATTATGGTGCTGTTGAAGTTGGCACTCTCGGGTGTTCACGTCAAACCCAAGCGTGCGTCGCGAGAATCTTTCCAACCCTATTTCACATTATGAAATTGGGACTCTCATGATAGCGGAGCTATGGCCCGCATAGAAAGACCGTCCGCGAGAGCAATGCGACCTCTGGGCAATATCCACATGAGATATTGATAACGTAATAATATCCCCTTAGAAGACAGGTTCCCTTTAGACAGATCGCTTGCCGCTCTGGCGGGTAGGGCACTTTTCATCACAGGCCTTCTCAATGAACCGCGGTCCCATGCTCGCCACGGGCTGCCCGTCCTTGGAAGCCACATCGATCCTCAGCTTGTCGTCCATGCACGCAATCAAATTGCGGTACCAAGCGGGCGGCTGGGCCGGCAGGTTCCTCGACGACTCGTGCCGCCAGACCATGCGCTGGCGCATCGAGCCCATGAAGAAGATAGTTCGCTACGTAAGCACCGCGAACTCACCCTTAATTACTTCCACGCTCAAAAATTGATTTCCAGCGGCGGCGTCGAGGGTCTGAACAACAAGGCCAAAGTCACCATGAAAAGATCCTCCGGCTTTCGCACCTTCCACGCCCTCGAACCGGCCCTCGATCACTCGCTTGGCAAGCTGCCCGAGCCGAAGTCAACCCACGGTTTCTTCCGGGGAGTCACTAATTTCAACGCGGTACGGCCACGGTGACAGTCCCGATCTTGGTGGGCCGATTCCCCAGTGGCCCGATATACGCTGTAATCAGTGACACCGGCGGAAATACTGGCCGTCCAGGAAAGGAGAACTTGACAGGGAGCCTGTGCCGCAGCCGCCAGGGCTGCGGCTGCTGAGAGAATAAACAATTTCAAAATATTTTCGCGATCAATGAGGAACTGCCGTTAAACCCGTTGGCGGATTTACTGTCACCCCCCCGGATTTAAATGCGGAAGCGACGGATGCCCACTGCGAGACGGAACCCGTGTTTGTGTACGTAAAAGTAATCGTGGCCGTATTCGGATTGTAGTAGAGCGCCAGTCCGTTGTCCTCGTTCAACGTGGAGTTCGTTGTATCGGTCGGGGCGCATACGTCACTGTTCGCGCTGTTTGTGGCAATACCCGCATAAATTCCTGGCGACGCACTTATATCCGTGCATCCCCACCATGATGTCGCATCGAGAATAAGACCGTTAGCCGTAGTCGGTGTGATTGTGTCTGTTGAGAGGGTCGATCCGGAAGTTTGGTCCCCTGTGTTTGTCGCATCGACATCGTGGGCCGAAGCATTGGCGCCCGCAACATCCAGCATGACCATGAAATTCAGACCTCCACTGCCGACACCGCTATACGTTGGTGTCATCGTCAGCGCCGAGTTGCACTTCATGCCTTGCCCATAAAAGATCTGAGTAACTTCACCACTCGGCCGAACATAACTTGCGCCTGGTGACCACGTCCCCGATGGACTCGAGCTGACAGCCGAAATCGTCACGGACACACCTGACCACGTCCCAATTAAAAGATTCCCTGAGCAGGGAACATACATCGTGTGCGGATTATTGCCAAAGATCTCGGCGTACATGCTGACGATACGAATGCCACTGGACGGCGGAGCTGTGCCTGTAAGAGCGCTCTTGAACGCAATCGCCACCGATTGCCACGAGTCGCTGTCCGACGTTTGAAAGGAAACCGTCTGCGATCCGGTCGATGCACCGCTCTGGTACTGGGCGAACGTCCCCAGCGAGGTATTTCCATGGAGCATGGTGTAACCGGAGCCGACTGTTATGCTCGTAATTGTCGGCGTCAAAGTTGATGCGTCGTCTCCGGATTCCCAGATCAAGTCGTTCGCTGTAGTCGTGCTCAGTGTGATGCTCCGGCTGGATGAAGACCCGCTGCCATCGACCACGCAACTTGTGTTGTAAAACTCGGACAGATCTCCGCCAGCATCATCCATGTCCGATCCTCCTACGCTCCCAGCCGTTACGACGCTGATAATCTGCGACCCAGCCGATGCCGCTACATAATAGGATTCCGTCGCATGTCCACCGCTATTGATGCTCGGCCCGGACGAAAACGTATCGCCCTTGTCAGTTTTGACGCTGCTGGTCGTGAGAGTGCTGTTGTGCTCGAATCGCAGGACCAGACAGTTACCGGACAGGGTAGGATTGGGCAGAAAGAACCTATATGTTGGACTACTGTACCCGCCCGTGTTGTCGCGCCCGCTTGAGATGTGCTGTACCAGAGTGGGGGTTTGTGCAAGACAGTATGAACTCACATACCCCACAAATAAAACAGCTCGCATAACTCGTTGTAGTACTATCATTTGAACGTCAAAATTCCCTTCAGCCCATCCAGACAGGATTTACGTTTTGCCATCCTCGGCCAGGATCCACTATACATCCAACCGCACTCATTAGCCAGAATTTCCATTTGCGGTAGTGTCCTAAATGTGTGTTGATGGAAAGAAACTCAATTGTCAGGAACTCCGTTCCAGAGGGTTCGGCCGGGAGGAAAACTCATAGGCGGGAGGGCATCGAATATACTTACCTCCGGTCGAATGATAGCGATCTGACGTGGTTCGGCCTCAGCAGTCCCTCGAATATATGCTCCGCAGCCCTGTCAACAGGCCATGCGGGGAAGGGCAAGTCATCCCCGTGCTGAGGAACGGTCTCTGGATAAGCTTACGGATCGAGACAGCCAAAAGCGGCCGAAAGCAGTAATACACCTTCCGAAGCTCTTCACTTGACAGGATGGCGCGCTTGCTAGCATACCCGTTGATAGGGTAGTGCTCTCGCCGCAAGTTATCTACAATCTCGGAAGGATCAAATGGCCGCCCCAGAATCGCCCCTCTGACGTAACGTGTCGGGACAGATCCTGACTAGCACTCACTCGGTCCAACGACAGAAGGCCCCGGGCGCCACCTTAACCAATGTGCCTGTAAATCAGCTTTCCTGTGGCGGTCAGAAAACCATCGGGCATGTGACTGAGCACTTGCTTCGCCACACGCATTGTCCACCCTAGCTCGAACTCTTTGAGATCAGGCGCAGGGTTTCTCCAGTAGGTCAGAGTAGACCGACTGCTGCCCCAGCGGTCCTTGAAGTCAACCAGCCCAGGGTTGTCACGATCCGAGCGCCCCAGGTCAAATTCCAGCAGCCCGCTTTCCTTGGCTTCCTGGATGGCCCGCCAAAAAAGAAGCTGTGTTCCGCCACACTGGCTGAATCTTGCGTCAGAGCAACCGTATTTAAAAACGAGCACGTCTTTGTAACACAGGGTCAGAATACTAGCGACAGGATTTCCATCTTTGGAGGCGACTCGGATCTTGATCCTGTCACCAAGACAACCGATCAAGCTGCGAAACCAGTTGAGAGGATGCGGCGGGAGTTGATGTCTGCGCCGCGTAAGCAAGAGCAGGTGATAGAACTGTTTCAGTAGTGATTCCGATCTACCCTCTTCGCACCGCAAATTCTCGCGCTCTGCCCGGCGGATTTTTCTTTGCACGCAGTCTTTGTGGAAGCTGCGAAAAAGCTCATCCAGGCTGGGGCGAAGATCAACCTTGTGGAACCAGAAGACCTGTGCCTTCCCGAAACCCGGCTGCCCTTCCAGGCAATCGCTCGCTGGCCTAATCTCAGCATAGGCCCAATGGTGTTTCGTCAGATGGCTCTCCAATGCGCAGAGCAACTGGTCGAGGTCTTTCGCGGTATCCACCAACGGCTCGCAGTGATCGGAGAAGGGCAGGGAAACCAGTCGGCGGCCCGTGAGACGACTATTGATACGACAAAAAACCAGCCCATTCGTCAACTCCCGTCCTGGCGCACAAGTGGTCAAGACAAAGGGCTCATATCCATAGGTGTGCCGCAACGCCTCCAACCAGGCCGTTGTGTGAAACACGGACGCACTCGGGTGCTGGGCTAAGAAATGCTGCCAACGAGGGTCTTGAAGCGGATCAATCTGATGGACGCTCACGACTTGTTTCGTAGGCTTCCTGACCAAGTGGACCAAACGATCACGAAACCCTCTGGTTCTGTTTGAGTATATCGCGGGCTCACAAACACTACCGCGCAATCAAAAGACAACCTTGAATCCGAATTGAATCTGCCTCGAGGTTGTGGAGGTGGATGTGATGAGCCCCGCCGAAGAGCTGAATGCACCATTTGAAAAAACAATCGGATTTGGTGTGGCGAAGTTTGCCCTATTCAAGACGTTAAAGAACTCCGCCCTGAATTGAAGCTTGGTCTTCTCGGATATGGCGGTATCTTTGGAGAGCGATACATCGAGGTTGGCCAGACCAGGCCCGGTTAATGTTCCTCTACCCAGGTTCCCATAGGTGCCTGGCGCAGGCAGAATGAGGGCATTAGGATTGAACCATTGCTTTGGGCTTTGAAGCAGGACGGGCCCGCTGAAGGACGGATTCACGGACGGCCTGTCAGGGTTTCTTGTATTCCCGTCTCCGGAGCGGTTTGAGCCTATCTGGGGTGTGAATGGGAAGCCGCTCAGCAATGCCGCGATTCCATTGATCTGCCATCCGCCGATCAGCTTGCTTTCGAACCTACCCCCGCTGCTCCGCCATTGCCTGCCACCGCCGAACGGCAATTCGTATTGAGCAGCAATGCTCACTTGGCTGGTTATGTTCAAGGCCGACGGCCCCCAGTCCCTGCGGAGATCGTTCCGGTCCATTACCATTTGTGCCTGATTATTAGCTTGGGCGCCCGTTAGGCCCGAATTCACGTCCAGGTTTTTCGCCCAGGTGTAATTGCCCCTGAATTGCAGACCCTGGCTCAGGCGCCGGATCATGTCAACCTGCAGCGCGTTATAACTGCTATTACCCTCCGAATACCAAAAGAAACCACCGGGTAGGTAGGGATTCGGACGGGTCCCCACAGGGATATACTGGTCGCCCTGCGCAACATAACCGTTCGCAAAGCCGATGCCGCCGGCCTGGCAGCCGTTCGGGTTGGAACAAATCTGTGCCGGGATAGTATTGGGATCGATGCTCAAGAGGCCGTGATACCCAAACGAACCAGCATAGGTGACCCGAAGTGCAGTATTCGACGTGATCTGCTGCTCCACAGTGAAATTCCATTCCTGAACCGTCGGGGTTTTCGCATTGGCTTGCACTCCCTGCGGCGCATAGATGCAACAGGGCACTGGAACGTTGGGGCCACAGGAGGGGGGTTCCGGTGCGCTCGGGAGGATGGGCAGGAACGAAGGTAAAGGAATGTTTGAAAACGAAATTGCACCGTTATAGGGTGGGAGCGAATTCAGCAGAAAGCTGAGGTCGTCAATCAAAGAATGGTAGGTGCCGAACCCAACGCGGATTGCAGTCTTCCCCTTTCCCAATGGGCCCCATGCAAGGGCGACCCGGGGGCTGAGTAGCCACTTCGCGTTATTCTCCGTGAAGGCGGAACCTCCCACATGGGTATCCGTCAAGAGAATCCCGCTCGCGCCGGTGATGAAGTTAGCGGCCCTTCCGGCGACCTCATTCCAACCCGTTGTAAACTCGTGTCGGAGGCCCGCCTGGACGGTGAGATTAGGCAGTATTTTTATCGCGTCCTGGAAATACCACGCGGAGAACAGACTTCTCCAGCCCAGCTCAGTCGGGTTGGGAACCACCTGAAAGCTGCTCACGGTTCCCTGTAGTAGCGTCTCCAAGCTAGCAAAGCTGGCTTGCCCCAGTTGGCGCGAAGCTGTGTCCTCATTGTCCTGAAGTCGCTGAACCCAGATCCCGAGGCTGATCTGATGAATTCCCTTGCTGATCTGTACGTCATCTGCGTAAGTCAGGAGGTTTCTGCGATTCCAGACGTTGGCAGCGTTGTTCGAGCCCGCGGAGGTAATCGCCCCAGCGCCGGTGGTAGTCAGGCCACCCCCGATGACGATCCCTCCAGGGCCGCGTCCGGAAACAAAGGAGAGGCTGGGCGCAAAGGAGACCAGGGAAAGCGCACCATAATTAAACCCTGCACGGGAAAACCCGGTACGGAATGTGTTGAGCACATGCGGCGAGAAGAGACGCGTCTCCTGCAAACTGGCCACTTGATTGCGAAGTGCCAGAGTCGATCCGAACAATGGGTCGGCTAACGGCAGGAGGCTCTTGCCATCGTCCACCGTGTAGGCTGCCGAAAGAGAGTCTCGGTCGCGGAGGGTGTAGTCGGTCCGGAGGGTGCTGAAGTCCTCTCGAACAGTCTGCTGGGGATTGTTGTACGCAAGCGCCGTCCCACTCGGCAGCCCATTCGCGAATAATTCCGGACCGTCGGGCTGGGGCCAGAAAGACATGTAGGGTAGCATCGCCTTATTCAGTTTGGGGACCTGTGCGTATACGCCCGAAGCGTTGGGCAACAAGCCTTGACGAGCCTCTTGGTCGGGAACGACGCTCACATTACTAACCGCCAAGTTCTGCCGGAATCCTTCGTAGTTGCCAAACAGAAATAGTTTATCTTTCTTTAGGGGTCCCCCCAGTGCACCCCCGAACTGATTTCTCCGAAATGGCGGAACAAACGACAGGTCAAAGAAGTTACGTGCGTCCAGGGCGCTGTTTCGAAGAAACTCAAAAACGGATCCATGAAGGGTATTAGTCCCGGATTGGGTTACGATGGCGACCTGCGCTCCGGCGCGCTTTCCGTACTCGGCGGAGTAAGTGTCCGTAAGGACGTTAAATTCCCGGACGGCGTCGATCCCGAGTAGTTCCCCGCTGGCGCCGCCGGGCGTTATAGCGAGTTGGCTCGTGCCCGTATACTCAATGCCGTTCAACAGGAAGAGGTTCTCCGAAGTCCTGCGCCCCGCCACGGAGAAGGTGTTCCCATTGCTCGTAATGGTTTGAGAGCTTTTCATCGAGCTGTAATTGACAGCCCCCGGGTTGAGGGTAATCAGGTTGTCGAAGCTGCGGCCGTTGAGGGGCAGGTTTTTTACCTCACTCTCGCCGACCGTTCCCGATAGCCGGGCCGTTGTTGTGTTCACCAAGGGAGTCTCTTCCGAGACAGTCACTTCCTGGATGAATTCGCCCACTTCGAGTCGCAGGTTCACAACCGCTTGCTGCCCGACGCTCAAATTGATCCCAGTGCGGACGGCTGTCTTGAAGCCTTTTTTCTTCGCTTTCACTTCCTGCAACCCCACAGGCAGGGAGAGAACTGTGTAGTTGCCCACCGGATCGGTAGTGACGATTCGTTCAGTTCCGATTTCGAGACTTTTCACAGTGACGGTCACGCCACTCATGGCGGCGCCCGAAGCATCCTCCACAGCGCCAGATATCGCGCCCGCCACTTGAGCCCACCCCGACGCCGCACTCACGAGGAACGCCAAAACCAATGGAAACAGATTGAGCAACCACCTCCTGCGATTCACCACCCCCCCTTTGCCCGATGCCGACCAAATAAAACCCTACGAAGAGAGGTGATCCCGCGATATCGCGTTACGGTCGCCAAGGTCGCAGGTCATATCAGAGAGCGTTAAAAGTCCGTTTGCAGGCGAACAAATCCGCTGCGAGAAGGCCCGATGGCGTTCCCCGAGAACAGACCGGCAAAGTCAATTACATTGAGCCGATCATTAAGGTTTTCGATGTCGCCTTGCAAACGTAAGGTGACGCGATCGCTTTGGTAAAGATCGGCACCTACGGAAGCGTCGAGGGAAAACTGGGGCCGCACGCGGCCGTGGTCCAGATCGACGCGAGCGACGACCGCCGGACCGTATTGCGCAAGCGCCTCTTCCACGGTGCCCTCGAACTCAACCGGAAGGCCACTTCCATACTCTGCGCCCAAGCCCACCCAGGCACGCCTGGAAAGCTGATACCGATAGCGGGTCCGCACCGTGTTGCGCTGGTCCTGGGAATCCCAAAAGCGGCCCGCGCCCTGAATGTTCGAATTAATATCGTCGACCCCCAGGAAGAGGCCACCGGTGGCCGGAAGATAGGCAGAACCCACCTGATACGTGTAACTCACAAACCCAGAAAAGCGCCCCCAAGTGGGAAGATCGAGTTTCCCCTCGGCCCCGTAGATTTCAGCTTTACGAAATGCGATGGGAAAGCTGACGGAAGTATTGAGCAACAGATCGTCATCGGCGTAGTTGTTCATGTACCGGCGGTAATAGTTCCCATCCAGCTTGAACTTGCCGAGGAAGCTTTTGGTGAAACCAGCCTCATAGTAGTTGCCGTGCGAGGGCAGGACGGGCAATCGCAGGAAATTAGGATCGAGGCTCACAACCTGGGGCGAGCTCGACAGCAGGATATTCTCGAACGCTGGAGTCTGGAAAATCCGGTCGTAAGAGAAATGCAGCACCGTGTTGGCCGCCTTCCAATATCGGGCGATGCCGAAACGTGGGCTGACGGCGTCCTGATTGACCAACAGTTGATAGCGGTCCCACCGCAAACCCGCATTCAGGCTCGACTGACCCAGGCGCACGTTATCCTGAATGAAGGCGGCCTGCTCGTAATCATGCCCCTTGCCGAAGAATGTGAACGAACCGGGTGTCCCAACGTCAAACTGCTTGAAATCCGTGATCGTATCGCTAAAGGCTTCGTGCAGGGGGGTAAAGTCAGCCTCTACTCCGGTCTTCCACTCCTGAATCCCGTGATGGACAGCCACAGTAGCCTTCAGGTATTCCTCCCGAAAGCCGCGCTGCTGAGAAGCAATGATGGGTGTGGAAAGAGGGTTGGACCAGAAGCCGTCAGAATCCTGCCGGAGCATGGCTTGGAAGTCGCCTATAGTATTGGGAGAAAAGATGTGCTGATAGGAGAAAATGGCCATCGTTTCGTTGTTGTTGCGGTTCTGGCGCTGGCCTGCTGCCTCCTGAACCTGCTCGTTCGGTACCTCAAACTCGGACTGTTCATGACGGACGATGAGCCCGATCCGGTCGTGGTCCTTTAGATCCCCCTCATAGTGAACCGCGAAATCCGATGTGGTGCCGGTGTTGGTGTAATTCTGCGGAACGACGGGGTTCTCATACCAGTTCGTGGTGGCGCCATCGGCGCTGAAACCCAGGATATTCTTTCCCCAGCCGTATTGCGCCAGGGCGTATCCATCCGCAGTGTCAAAGCTGCCGTCCGTAGCAACCACTTTGCCATGCCAGCCCTGACGGGTATCCTTGATAGTATCCATCTCCACCACGCCTCCCAACTTTCGCCCATACTCCGCCGGGAAATTAGCGGTGTAGATGCTAAGGGACTGAACGTCGTCCGCCTCAATATCAGGACCGAAACTCGGCGAACGGTTGTCAGTGAGTGGTACCCCGTCCACCACAAACTGCGTCTGATATTCCGAGCCCCGAGGGTGCAGAACGGCGTTGCCTTCATACAACCAGCCGGGTTGGGAAATCACGAGGTCGACAACCGACCGCCCGGGGATGGATGTCTCGCGGTTCTGAATGGCCTGGGAACCGATTCGATTGATGTCTCCCACACGGTGGGGATCGATCAGGGTAGCTTGGCCGTTGACGACGATCGCCGTCGTGGTAACGGTGAGACCCAGCTTGACGTGGTACTCGACCGGAATCACCGAGCGGATCTCCAGCGAATCTGCGAACGGCACGAGACCATGGCGCTCGACACGAATTTGATACACCCCGAATGGCAAAAGCTTGGCCTCCAGATTCCCTTCAGCGTCAGTGGAAGAGGTGTCGTTGAACTGATTAACCTCACTGACCAGTTCGACAGAACTCGCGACTCCAAACCCCGCAGGGTCGGTGACTTTAAGGCGTAATTCACCCACGTCAGTCTGGCCAAAACCCGGAATGGCCGAGAGCAGAAAGATGGTCAGATACTTCTCTGTTATTCTCAATAGATGGGGTCCCAAAAAACAGGGTCGTTGGAGGCGTGAAGCAGGAGGCCGGCGGAGCTGAATTAATTCGACACCGCCACGCGCGGGTTCCAGGCGGATTCACTCACCACAAAGTGGTAGTGATTGTAGGTCACAGTGTCGCTCCTGCCGCAACGTTCGTCCCGGTGATCATTATTACTGCCGTACCACCTGCCGCCGGACGGTTGTTCGGCGCCACACTGCTTACCGTGTGCGATGCACACAATGGTTCGACAGAGTGAGCCGGAGGCAGCGATCGGACTACAATCCGAACATGAACAGTGCCCGACCTGCCGACACCAAGATGACCTGGCGCCCGTCCACAGTGAATGAGATCGGCGCTGCATAGGTGTCCCCTCCCAGGAAAACGCGCCACAACTCGCGTCCGGTCGCCGAATCTAACGCAAAAGCGAACCCTCCCGATGCCCCGAATACGAGGCCACCACCTGTCGCCAAGAGGCCACTATAACCATAGGCGAAGGATTCCTTCCAGTTTGGCGAGAAACGCTCCCATTTCTTCGCGCCGGTTGCAACATCCAGCGCTCGCACGACTGGATCCGGCTGTTCGGTCACGCCGCCGGCGCTTCCCGCGTAGAGTCCAAGGTCCCCGCGCCTGGGGTTCTCTGACTTCGTGAATACAGAAGCCCCTTCAGTGGCCGGGACGAAGATCAATCCGCTTTTGTGGTCAAACGCCGCATTTTGCCAGTTAGTGCCACCCCCGACGCCGGGTCTCGTCGATCGGCCCGAGGGTGTAACCTCGGCGTGTGAGGAGAGGATTGGACGCCCGGCCGAATCGAGACCTTTTGCCCAGTTTTGTTCAACGAAAGGCACACCCACGAGGAATTCACCGGTTGTTCGGTCGAGTACATAGTAGAACCCATTCCTGTCTGCAACGCAGAGCACTCGACGTAAGACGCCCTTGATCAGCATGTCCGCCAAAATAGGAGTCTGGACTGCATCCCAGTCGTGTTCATCGTGAGGAGTGAATTGAAAATACCATGCCAGCTTCCCCGAGCTGGCATGCAAGGCGATCACGCTGCAGGTGAACAGGTTATCGCCGGGACGGACGTCTCCCTGGAAACCCGGGGCCGGATTGCCTACGCCCCAATAAAGCAGGTCCAGCGATGGGTCGTAACTCCCCGTGATCCAGGTCGGGCCGCCACCGGTCCGCCACGCATCGTTCTTCCACGTGTCGTGTCCGAATTCGCCCGGACCGGGGATCGTGTTGAACTTCCATTGTTGTCGGCCAGTTTCTGCATCGTAGGCCGCCAAGAAACCGCGAATCCCGTACTCGCCACCAGCGACGCCGACGACGACCGACCCGTTTACGATGAGCGGCGCTCCTGTCATCGTGAAACCGTCAGCCGGGTTGGCCACCGCGGTTTGCCAAATCACGCTCCCATTGGTTGCATTGATGGCGACGAGAACACCCTCGAGACTACCCAGGAACAACACGTTCCCCAGAATGGCGAGACCTCTGTTCGTCATGCTGACTTCGATCGGCAGCTTATCGGGCAGACTTCGCCTGTACCGCCATCTTACCTCGCCGGACCTAACATCCAAGGCAACGACATCGGAAGGCGGCTCCACCGTGAAAATGACTCCGCCAACGACGATCGGTGTTGATTCGCTCCTTGATCCGCTTGACTCGCTTGTGCCGAATTGGCGAATCCATCGAACTCGAAGTCGCGAAACATTCTCGGGGGTGATCTCGGTCAATGGCGTGTAACGTCGTCCATCGAGAGAGCCTGAGTAGGTCAACCACTGATCGGGCCTACTTCCAGCACTGCGAATCTGATCACTGCTCACTTGGATGTCTACGGGGGGCAATTGTTCCGTGTGCAGGCCGGAAGTAGCAAGCTGCAGAGCCCTCAGATAGCCGATGACCTGCCACCGTTCCTGGGGGGACATTGCGACGGCAGCCATGCCTGTCTGAGGAATACCATCTCTCACGTGTTTGTAGATAGCGAGGCCACTATCACCATGGCTGAGGCCCAAACGATTCAGCTGCGGGGCCTGCCCCCCCGTTCCATCATTACCATGGCAGGCCGCGCAGCGTTCGCGGAAGATCCGTGCGCCGATTTGATGATCGTCACTTGTGACGTATGGATTCGTGACTGCGCCTTCCAAGCTGCTAATTCCCCTAACAAAGTCCTCCAGGCCGAAACCACCGCGAACGTGCGTCATGAACCAAAGCTCACGCCATGACAAGTCAGGGAGGTCGCCTTCCGCTTTGCGCGCAAACAGGTGCGCGCGCCATGAGACCGCCTCCCACGTCCATCCCTTTGGGGCGGAATACAGTGGGTGGACAGACTTCAACTTGAAGGTTGCCCATACCATGACGCCAATTACAACCATGGCAACAACGGCAGCAACGGCCGCAAGGCGCTTGCGCGACGGTTTCGCTCTCCATCGATAATGGTTCGCGATTATGAGCAACAGCCCAATGACCGTGATCGCCACCAACGTGGGAAAAAGTACCATGACTCACCATGCACCAAACTAGAATTGCCAGTATAGGAATTCGCTTTGGCCTCCAAGATAAAGAATCCCGATAGCCGCGATCATCGACACCACGGCGGCCCACGCCAGCGACGGTCTCCATAGGATGGGGGTTTCAGCAGTCGCGCCGTCTTGTGGACCGCGGCCAAAACCGGGAAAGAGTCTTGGGCCACTCGGTTTCCAACCAAGCGCTGGCTCGTACCGGCTCAGTATCTGCAGAGTGTTCGGGCACGCGAAGGCAATGAATGCCGGGGCGGCGATCCAGAATGCCATCCTCTTGAGACCGAGGCCACTTGTCAACCCGATGCCATGCAGACCGAGCATTCCCTGGAGCAGATCGGTCGCCGTCTTCAGGTTCGCCGAACGGAAAATAACCAACGATGCCGCGACGCACACGAAGGTGATAACGAAGCCAGCGGGTTGTATGAATCGCTCGTAGCGTGATTTATCACTCCACAGCTTAGGTCCCACCATTCGCCAGGCATGATTTACTGTCAGAAACAGGCCGTGGAGCACGCCCCATACGATGAACGTGTAGCCGGCACCGTGCCAGATTCCCGACACAAGCATCGTCAACATAGTGGGGAACATCAATAGCTCGATGAATGCCCCAGGGCTCTTGTTCGGCCCGGCGAAACCTGAGCGGCCCCTGGCCGCACGGCGCGTCAACCAGAGTGCTAACGGATTGTAAATATACGCCGTCAGGAAGCGCGTTAACGTCATGTGCCATCGCAGCCAAAAGTCAATGATGCTCGAAGCCCGAAGAGGCGAGTTGAAGTTTGGCGGTAGGCGGATTCCGAACAACCGGGCGATGCCGAGTGCCATGTCGGTGTACCCCGAAAAGTCAAAATAGATCTGCAGCGTGAAGCCGACCGCCGCAATCCAGGCCGACAACAAGGGGATGCTGCTGCCCGAGGTGGCCTGCTCATAGATGGGCGTCACAAATTGCGCGACATTATCGGCAATGAACACCTTCTGGAACAACCCGAACGCGAACAACGTCAAACCAACAGACACATTGTCCTTATCGAAACGGCACGACACGCCGTGGAATTGCGGCATCATTTCACGATAGTGCACAATCGGACCGGCGATGAGCTGCGGAAGGAAGAGGACAAACAAGCAATAGTCCTGCAGCGTGAATGACTCAATCCGACCTGCGTGAACGTCGATTAAGAAGGCGATCTTCTGAAACGTAATGAACGATATTCCAAGCGGCAGGATGATCCGCGCCAAAAACATCTGCGTGCCGAACGCATCGTTGATGGCGCCCACGAGAAAATTCGAGTACTTGAAGTAGCCGAGAAACGCCACATTGAACGCGATGCCCACCAGGAGAACAGCTTGGGCAGCACCGCGACTCCCCTGTTTGTTCAGGCGCTGCAGCACGCGCGCGAGCACGAAGTTGATCAGCACCGACGGCGCGATAATGAGCACATTCAACGGCCTCCACCAGGCGTAGAAGAATAGGGATGCGGCGATTACCCAACGCAGCGCCCACGGACGAGAAACCCTGCCCAGCGCAAAAAACACTGCCACAACTACCGGCAGGAAGGCAAAAATGAACTCATAAGAATTAAACAGCATTCGCCACGTCGCTCCTTTATCTTAGTCGCTGCTACCGCGCGAGCAAAATCGCGCTAATCCTTCGCACAATTGCGCCGACGTTTGGAAACGACTCGACCTCAGCCACCCCAAACTTTATGCCAAATTCGATCTCGACTGCGACAATGAAGCTTACGTAGGCGAAAGAATCCCAATTGGCCACTTCATCACGCTTGGTCTCCATTGTCAGCACGATGGAATCGTCCATCAACAGGTCGCGGAGAATCCGCGTCAATCCGTTCAGAATGTCTTGATCAGACATGCTACTCTGACCTCCTGGCAATATGGGTAGAGTGAGGCACATAGTCGGACAACTGCAAGAACCACCGCGTCGCGCCGTCATGGGACGCGGCTTCTTGCACGAGCGTGAAGCCGAGGGCCGAGTACAACTCGCTGACGACACCGTTTTTCGAGGTTGGTATGTAGTCGGCGCGAAACGCCCGTACACCCATCCGACGCGCAGTCTCCACAGCGATATTCATCACTTCCCGCTCCAGTTGCCGCCCGAACACCCGGCAGCTCATGACCCAAGTATCGATCTCGACCAAATCGGGCGCCTGCGGGTCTGGACGCAGAATCATCGCGCTGACAAGACCGTTGTCGCCGAACCTGTCGACGAGGCGGAATTGCAGCGTGAGACATCGATCGGTGGCGGCGAACCTCGCCACATCTTCAAGGGAATGCCGTCGGGTGGTCAGATTAAACTGATTTGTTTTCCCGATCAACTGTGCGACACGCGCCAGATCGACGGTTTGGAAGGGTCCGAAGGTCACCGACATCTCGAGTCCGCGCAGAAAGTCGTCCATGCTCTGCGACGACTCGAGAAAGGCCTCTCGCGAAGCGTTGGCCGAGTATTGCTCCCCGCGCCGAGAGTCGTCGGCGGTGAAAACGACAGACTCGAAGTAGCCCGCGTCCGCTAGGCACCGAACGTATTGGGCTGCGTCGGCGGGCAGCTCAGGGACAGCTACCATGGGGAGGCTCTGCCGAATGCGCGCTCGCTCCGCGGGATTATCGTCGACAAAGACCAAACTCTCGATTCCGATGTTCAACTGCTCGGCAATTCGCCTCAGGTTGGCCGCCTTGTCTTCCCAGTTCGCGACGAAGGCCGCGATATCGGTCCGCTTCAGGAGCATCTCCGGATGGTCGCGGAATACCGCCTCCGCTACCGCAGGGTCATTCTTCGAGCAGATGGCCAGAATCACGCCACGCTCTCTCAATTGCTTGGCGTAAACCTGCAGCGCAAGGTGCGCTTCACCGGTCCCGGTACCCTCCCCCAGGATGATCCCTTCCGGCCCGTCGTCGCCGATCACGCCACCCCAAAGAGTGTTGTCGAGATCGAGGACGAGACATTTTTTTGACAATCCACGCTGGGCGGCGATAACTCTGGCGAGCAAGTCTCCGTATAAGGGTGCAGCCTGTGGCGCGATTTCCAGCTTCGCTTGTAACCAGCGCGTCACATCGAACCACGCATCCAATCCAGCGTGTTCACTGGCTCGCGCTATATCCAGAAGCAGAACGCCATCTTCGGCGGCTGCTTGTGACAACCGTTCGTTTAAATGGGCGATCAGTTGCGCCGGCGCGCCCGCGACAAGACGGTCATAACTGCCAAACAGTGGATCGGCGATGTTCAAGAAAGTCTGTTGGATCACAGTTGCGTGGAATGTCTCGCGCGCTTTTCGCCAGAGCATACGCAACTCATCAATCGACCGGCCGATCGCCGCATCCGCCTCGGCTGCCGTCGCCGTTAGTGGCACGGCCACAATCGCCTCGCGTGCGGTGAGCGACAGCAAGACGATCTGGGGGTGTAGCCGATGGAGTGACGAATCCGCGTCGAGTAGTTGTTGCCGGTATTGCCCATAGGGGCCGATGTGGACATCGATGAGCAACCGTCGGCGCAAACCAGAGACTCGGATAGCTGGCACCAGATGGTCGACCGTCGCAGAAGCGAGAATCGCCAGCCGAACAGGTGAGAATCCTTGGGGTGATTCCGCACAAGCTGGACCAAGGGCACGATCAAGCTGGATCGTTTCGAGAAAGCCGAGCCGGTGCTGGGCAAGTGCCGCAAGCTTCTCTAGGCGATCCGCCGACGGTTCCAGCGCCAGGCGAAGACAACCTCGGAAGTCCTGAGCGGCAGGCAGCCAATCCATCATAGTTAGTTGGTGGTTCATGAGGCTAGGGCCTCGCATATCGCGACATGCGATTCCGGCTATTTGCTGAGACACTTCCGAATCTGCGGGCCGGCCTCCTCAAAAAATGCGGCGGACCAACGTTGCGCGCTTTCCGGGTCGAGGTGGACCTGATCGAATGTATTCAATCCGGCCAGCCTTGGCGCCACCAGGTTCAAGCTGAGCGCAGCGGCAATAGCCTTGGCGGTCCCGACACCGGTTTTCACCGTCGGGACGATTGTTAATATCGTGCATGCGCGGTCGGCGGAAAGGCTAGGCAGAAACTTGTTTCCCAACGCTGTATATGATGCGAGCATATTCTGGTCGACATCCTCATCATAGGATACCGGCTCGCTCGTGAACCGGTCACCGGTCACGAGCCAAGCACCCGCGGATCGCGACCGAAAGATGGCCTCCTCATGTCCGCAAACAGCCTTAAAGGTCGTGCAAATCGCTTTGTGGATCCCTTGCCAGTGGCGCTTCTGCTCGTACCGAGTCCTCGCCGACTCATCCCGCATGACGGTTTTGCCAGGTCCAGTCTCGGATCGCTCAAAAAACGAGTCGATATTGATCACATAAACCTTCGCCCGCGGGCGGAGCTTGCGCAGGAGCGGCGCTTCAAACGTATAGTTCTCGAAGTGCGAAAAACCCAGCAAGTAGTAGGTCTCAGAGAGCGACGAGAACCAGTCAGCCGTCGCCTTACTAGAGAACGCGAACTGCGTGCGGCTATTCCCGAGAAAAAGCACCTGCGCGTTCGCGGCGGCGGCGCTTGCCGCTGGCTCGAGGCCAAACCAGATAGCGCCGTGGTCGTAGTCACCGTAACTCGTCGTGCCGCAGTAGCCGAGGTACCCGTCGGAAGCGTATCCAGAAGCTGAGCAACCGAATATGCCGTATTTTCTGAGGCCGTATGCGCCGGCACCAAGAGCCACTGCGAGCAGGAGCAATATGTACAAACCTGATCTGGCCGCAAGCACAAAGCTTCCACGACCTCGCATCGGTACGTCGGACAGATCAATCTGAGGAGGTTTGGTGGCTATCATAGTTTGCTAGTCTCGCTCCAGCCGTAACGCTAGCTTCTTGTCGTAAATCCTTAGTCCTGCAAACCGCGTGGAGCGTGGTGACGACGATATTGGGGCGCCGCGCAGCGCATTCTTCGCCCCGATGACTGCCACCCTGCCTTCTTAGGACCACCACAATCGACAAAAGCGAGGACACCCTCGCCGCAAGTGTCCCCATGAACTGCCGCGTTGATGCTCGCGGTCGCGCTTTTCGCCTGCTATCTGCCCGCGCGCGCGGGTTTACACACGAAGACGCGGGCCGGGTATGAGGTTAAAGGCATCGCCCAGGACAACGCTCTTTCGATCAGTCGGGCTCCTCCAACTCCGGCGCATCTGCCACTGAGGCGGGGGGCTGACGATTGATCGCGGGCACTTCGCTCGAATCGGGCTCATTCACATCGGGCTCGCCAGGTCGTAGTGGAACGGGCAGTCTTCCTGGTCGTTGGGATCTTCCAAGGATACCCCTTCGCTGGCGAGGATGGGAGCGCAATAAGGTTGCGTGTGGAGTCGCTTGGGAACATAGGGGACCGGTTTCTTGGTTTCCTTCGCAACCCACCTCAGCCCCTTTGGCAGCCCTCTGCTCCGTATTGCGGCCCAGCCCAAGCGGAGCGTGCGAAAGCCCTGAGCCACTTATGCCGGAGGATTAAGCACCCGCCCTCACATCCGTTGTGCCCCATGCCATCACAATGGATACCCTCAAGATGAATGCAGTCGGTCATCGGACGGCTGATCCAGGCTTCGATGTTGTCGCAGGTTTTGCTTGCGGGCTTGAAAACCCAGAGTCTCTGCGTACACTATTGGAGAATCTCCGATATGAAGCACAACTCTTCCCGGCGGCCCCGTTAGTACGAGATTCCCAGGATCCCTCCCGGCTCCGAAGCTCGACCAACTCTCCGGCCTTCTGGCTTAGTCTCTTACTTTGCGCTCGAGCCCCGCACTTGAATCGTTTGCTCCGAACGCGGAGTCATAATCGATTCGATTCCGCTGCCTCGTCTGGGATTTCCCTGTTTCCTTTTGTCGCGGCGTCGCAGCAATTTCTCAATACTATTCTTGGGATTCAGCACGACATCTGCGAAGGTCCCCAGCGCCCCTCTCGCCAATCGAAGCCGGCTATATCCGATGCCACTCTCAGTCATTTTTCGCTTGTGATAGTCCCAGAAGTTCCTGTCACGGCCCAGCATGAGATTCTTGCCGAGATATTTGTAGTATTCGGAAAGGTGGCAATCGAGAATGTCTTCAAACTCTTCGCCAGTCAGATAATGCCGGCCGTGTGCGGCCAGTGTTTGCAGCATGCCGGCAAACCAGGTCTGTAGGTCTGTGGACACATTGGTCAGCGATCCTGCCCGCACTCTGGTAAAGGTAAGAACGCGGTGTACAAAGCCAAAGTCACAGGACTTGAGAAGTGCGAAGCATACCTCCGTGTCAGCATGGATGTTCGCCTCGTTGTAAAAGGGATCGTGACCCCTAATCAGATTCGCCCGATAGAGGAGCGAGTTTGCTGACCCGAACACGTACAACTGGTTGAGGAAGTGCTTGCGGCAGATTTCACGACCGCTGACCAATCGGCGCGTATAGGGTAACCCCGTACAGGTCACGCGTTGTCCCTCCAGGGTGTACGCACCGACGATTCCCGCCGAGGGATGCTCCTCAGCTACCGCAACCATCTCTTCCAGGCAATCGGGGAAGATCCAATCATCCGCAAACACCACCTTGCAGTACTTGCTCGAGGGGGAAATCAGGCGTAACGCGGCGTTGTGGTTCGAAATCACCGGCAAGAAATTTGGATTCTCGTGAACCCTAATTCGCGGGTCTTTCCCGGCATAGCGGCGCGCGATTCCCGCTGAACCATCCGTGCTGCAGTTATCGACAAACGTGTAGTCCCAATTCTGATACCTCTGCGCAAGAATGCTCTGGATGCATTCGTCGAGGTACTCTGCCCCATTGTACGCGGGGGTGACGATACTCACGAGCGGCTGCGATGAGGTCTTCATTCTTTATTCCTGCAATCTTGGGTGAAACAGGTTGTCGAACTGCGCCTGCACCGCATTCCCATACGTCTCTGCGGTTCTGCGAAACCGCGAACTAAGGTCATCACTGTTCTGGACCAATAACTCGAATGTTTCGATAAGCGAAGCGACGTCAAAGTGCTCGATATCAAGGCAATACCGGTCGTGTCCCACCGTCCGCATCAAATCGTCTATTTTGGGGTGATAACTCAGAGCAATCACAGGTTTTGCGAGGAGATGCGAGAAAATCACACCATGAAATTTCGCAGTAATCACAAAATCGAAGGTCGCCATCTGGGCCAGCAACTCTTTTAGATTGAGAACCGGAGTGCAAGTCACTCTGGAAGTTCCATTCGGAGAAGCATCCTTTGGCAGCATTTTCCCTAAATCTTCGATCGCGTAGCGGTCCACACTGATTTCGGCGGTGAAAACCTCCAGATCATAGTTGTGGGCAAGAAGCCAAGACGAAAAAGCGGCCAATTTATCAAGATAGCGGCGGTAAATGGCCTCATCTTCTCGCGGCGCCCAGCGCCGTGGGTCACAAAAACCAATAGGATTCAATCCCACCTTAGGCCGGGATCGCTTTTCCGGCTTGGCGGTGGCATAATCGCTGAGATCAAGAGCATAAGCAGGGTCCGGATAGACATATGTTTTCGTTTTGGCGGATAAGGCACGCAGGAGAGCTTGCGACTCGGCGTCGCGGAAAGACGTGTAACGGGACAACCGAACCGACCACTTTGCGAAGAATTTGCTCAAGGGATGATTTAAAGGGCCAGCCCCGACGCCCACGATGAACACTGGTGTCCTCGCGAGTTTCGCAAGAACGCAGAATTTGAAAACATTGTACGGGTGCGACCAGGGACCTCGCCATAATTCGCATAGCTGGCCGCCGCCGGACAATACCAAAAGGTCAAGTGATCTCACGACCCGGTAAGAACCTATTAGATGCGCGACCTCTCGGACAGAATTGCGGATGGGCTTTGCCAACGCATAGAAAATGTTAAATCGTTTCAGGAGTGACTTTAGCTTTGAATTCAGGTCCGCAGCCTTAGCCGGCAAAGAGTCCGAGCCATTACATCTCGTGTAGCTCCAGATGATCGGATAAGACGCAATGTTATGCCTTTCTCTCGTGTCGTCGGGGTTTAGCGAGAAAGCAATCAGGCAAGCGTCCGGCAAACGCTTCTTAATATTCGCAATAAACACCTCTTGGAGAGCGGCGTCGCCCAAATTGCCCCACCCCATATGGTCTAGAATGCCGATCTTTTTATAAGTCCCATCCACTGCCGTTCTCCCGTTTTCACAAGAACGTACTCAAGCGCAAGCTAGCTCGCTCATCACGCCCCA
>Ga0326727_10008670_pt1 | contig 25606 bp, 16 predicted proteins | sample MB2enrmetagenome_FD_207643 | JGI IMG/M metagenome (GOLD analysis project Ga0326727, IMG submission 207643) | Lab enriched peat soil microbial communities from McLean, Ithaca, NY, United States - MB29MY | ecosystem: Environmental > Terrestrial > Soil > Wetlands > Peat | place: USA: New York...
CCTTTCGAGGATGCTGATGCCGGATCAGCGTCCCGATGCACGTATTGGAGTTGGCCCGTCATGGAGGACTCGAACCTACAACCCTTCGGTTAACAGCCGAATGCTCTGGCTTTTTGCGACTTTGAAAAGCCCAGCAGGAGCACATCTGAGGACAGGCTGCGCTAAGGCGTTCATAGCAAAAGCACATAAGCTCATCTATCAACCGCTGAAATATGAAGGACTTGTGTCCGCGCCAACAAGATTTAAAGCAGGTGTTCTGACTTCCCTCCTCTTCACCGATTGCTATCGGTATGCTCACGATTATCACCCATTTTGAAAGAGCAGGTGCACAAATCTCTTCACAGCGTTTGGCGCCAGACTCTGAACTGCACAACCTGAACTAACAATCAATCCGGCCCGGTATTCGCGCCTTCGACAAGGTTGCGAACAGCGGGCTTTTTGTTCTGGAGACCCAGTGGGTATGAAATCGATCAAAGAATTCCACTCCGATTTGGCACACCTGCTTCTCAGGTAGAACCATCAGCGGCCAACCGCATTTCGCCCCCCGCCACCTAGCTCAACACAACCTACACGAGGCATTCGTCATGATCTTCACCTGCGTTTCCTGCGGGCTCCGGCAGTTTGTTCTTCATTCGGATCTCTGCCGCAGATGCCGCGCTCCTCTTGGTTCCACTTTTTTCGAGCTCTCTCTTATCGATAATTTTCACTCACCCCGTAAACGTAATCAGTTACCTTTGCCCTTTGGTTCGGCAATCCGCTCGATGCGTCTCCGCCAGGGCAAGACCGAGGTCCAGCTTGCACGATCCGCTCGCGTCGAACGCAGCCACTTGAGCCGGATCGAGCGAAGCGTAATCACACCCAATCTCGACACGGTTCTGCGCATTCTGCGGGGGCTCGGAGCCGAAAGCATTTTCATTCACATCCCCAGGAAGTGAGAAAGGAGAAACAAACTGATTCTTGCGGCTATGGCCTCTTCATGCCGATTTTGACCGGTGCAGAGAAATACGCATCGATACCCTCGGCCTGCACCGGTCATCTTTGCAAACCCGCACTGTCAGGGAGCACGGGTCGTCAACAATGCTCCTGGACATGGGGCGGTTACCATTCGGCCAAATACTGCCGTGGGTGCCAGGCATGTGCCGATTTCGACACATGCCGAAGCGGTGCAGGCCTCTGCCTGCGCACAATGCATGGGATCATGTCGACATCCAATGCCTCGGCGGAGCGATTTCAGGACCTGCCAGAACAAGAGAGGGCCGACTAAGGTATGCGCCCTTCAAGGGGCTGCGTGAAGAGAGATCGGCTGCGGAATTGCTGCGGAATTGTTCTTGCTGGTTTTGATGAACTGCTTGGATGCGGCGAGCAGGACAGCGCTATTGTTGGAACCCTTTCATACCAGGCAGGTCGAGTGCGACCTGCGCAGATGGCGCATGCGTCGCCCGCGAGTCGGAACGAACTGAATTCGGCATTCAAGACTATCGAGTTGCCGGATGGGCACGAAGGAAACTGCTCACCATCGGTGGAATTTTCTCGTCCGAGTTGCAATCCGGACATCGACACGACGCCGTTTTTCCTATTGTCGGCATAGCCGCATTGCGGCAGGCGCCGCATAGCAAGGCTAGGCGGGCGGACCTGCCTAAGTTGGCGACAATCGACGCGGCTGGAATCACGGCAAAGGTCCCTAGAAGGTAATCTTGGCCGCAAGTTGAATCTCACGCGAGATCCTTTGAAACGAAGTGGGGGAGCCCGCTGAGGAGATGGTTCCATAGGCTGAACCCGGAGTGATATTCGGCACCAGCGTAGTGCTGCTTGCAGCAGGGGCAGGGGCAGTGGCAGACGGATTGTTGAACTGCGGAGCGTTGAAGAGATTGAAGAACTCCGCACGCAATTGCAAGACCTTCGATTCGGTCAGATGTGTATTTTTGAAGACTGAGAAATCCACGTTCTTCGTCCCCGGCCCCTGAAGGATATTCCGACCGGAGTTACCCCATTGCCCATTGGCAAGCGCCCCAGTTAAGGGAATGCTCACAAACGCTGAGGTGTCGAACCACTTCGAAAGCGTGCGCTTGCTGCTTGGGAGCGATCCGTTGCCATGCCCAGGGACCAGTTGCGCGCGTGGCGTAAGGCTGTCCCCCACACCGCTGCTTGACGTAACGGAAAATGGAAGCCCATCGGAATAATTCAGAATGGCGTTCAGTTGCCATCCCCGCGCAAAATGTCCCAGTATCCCGTGGCCCGTGAACGGAAGTTCATAATTCGCGCTTGCTACAAACCGACTGGGAATATTCAAGTCAGAATCTCCATAGTCGGCACGGATATTGTAGGGATTAACCACTGCGCCGGGACTGCCGGTGCCTTCGTCGAGAGCATGGCTGTAGGAGTAAGAGGCAAGAAAGCTCAGGCCATGCGCGCGGCGCTCAGCCGTCACTTGCAGCGCGTTATAGTTGGAAACCTGGTTGGTCTGAAGTTGATTGATCTGAGAGAAGTAAGGGTAAGGGCGGTTTGCCGTAACGTTCGTCGTGCCCGGCGAGCCTGCGTTGATATCCACCATATCGTCCAGATGGACTCCCTTGGTTCCTACATACGCGAATTTGAGGACGGTCGAATAGGGGATCTCCTGCTCGACGGTCGCGTGCCATTGCTCGCTATAGGGCGTATTGGCATTCAAGTTGGTGGCATAGAGCGGCAGTCCTGACGGCAAAGCGCTGGCGGAAGTAGCTTGGGTGTGAACGAATCCATTTGAAACATAGTTGAAAGCACTGCCGTTTGGGGCGGCGGCTCCATAAGAAGACGAGTTGTTGAAAGCCCAGTAGTCCTCTCCTGGAGCGTTCACCGACAAACCGGACGAATTCGTGACGTTCGGCGCAGAATAGTAAATGCCGTAACCTGCGTGGAAGACAGTCTTGGAACGGATCCGGTAGGCAAAACCCACGCGTGGCGCAAAGTTCAGCCCGTTGTTCTTGACGCCACTTCTCGGAATGCTTTGCGTTCCCACCTGTTCCAGGGCAGTCGTCGAGATGGAAGGGACAAATGCATACATCTTGTTATTGACTTCGGCCCACGGCCAGCCTAGGAAGTTCTCATAACGAACACCCGCATTGACGGTGAGTCTGTTGTTGACTTTGAAGTTGTCCTGCACGTAAAAAGCCAGGTCGGATTGCCGGAAGCCGCGTGTGCCGTGCTGGAACACGTAGGTGCCGCTCGTGGGCGCGCCAAAGAGCAGGTCGGTCCAAGCCAGCCCGCTGTAGTTTGAGCCAAAGGTCAAGCTGCCGTGCTCTGCGTTGGTCTGGAACATGTCGTACTGCAGGCGAACGAATTCCACGCCTATGTCCAGCGAATGCTTGCCGCGGACCAGGTTCACATTGTCGTCGGTTTGATAATTGTTCGTTCCGATCTGTGTGGGACTATTTGCAGGGTCCCCAATCGACGTGTAGCCCTTGAATGTCATAACCGGCAATCCATCGGATTTGGGATCGCCCGGAACCTCTACGCCGGGGATGCCGAGCAGTGTGGGAAGATTCAATCCCGCGTCGAAGTTCGTAACGTAGACAAACAATCGAGACCACCCGAATCGAACCGTGTTGAGCGTGGTGGGAGAGAAGATGTGAGTTTCGCTGAGAACTGCTTGATGCGAAGGATCCTGCGCAGGACCGCTAATGACGGCTCCCACCAACGGAGTCGGCAGGATGCCGGGCTGGCCGATGTCGTCTCGCGCCTGACTATAGCGGAGGAAGCCGCTATCCGCATTCGAGAACTGATGGTCAGCCCTTACGTCGAAGGCATCCTCAATTTCTGTGTGGGCCGGGTTATAAAGAAAGTTGTTGGCGGTCGTCGCGCCCTTGATGTTGGGTGACGCATATTTCTGGTAGAGATTCAGAATGTTCGCGCCCGTCGAATTCACATCGCCCAGCGGAATGAAGTTCTTGGCGTACGGAACTCCAGTATGGGGGTTCTTGATTGCTTGCGCATAAGCGGAGAAGTCGTAGCCTGCGGAGGTCAAAGTGAAATCCGGAACGGTGGACACATAGGTCAGTCCCTGGTTGGTACGCTGTCCAGAGTAATCCCCGAAGAAGAAGGTCTTGGGGCTTTTTCTGGAGAAAAGCGGGCCGCCGAAAGTTGCGCCAAACTCGTTCATCTTGAATGGCGGCTTGGCCGCGGTGTCAAAATAGTTTCTGGAATCCAGCGCCGAGTTGCGGAGAAACTCAAATAACTCGCCGTGATACTTGTCTGTTCCCGACTTGTAAACCAGGTTGATGGTGCCGCCGCTCCCGCGGCCATAGCGTGCATCGGCGTCCGTAGTTTCCTCCGAGAATTCCTGCACGGCATCGATTGGCGGGAAGATGACCACGCCGAGTCCGTTGTGGTTATCGTTGCTTCCAATACCGTCCAGAAGCAGGCGGTTTTCCTGATAGCGAAGGCCGTTGAAGGCATAGGCCGCCGGCCCGCGTTGTTGAATATAGGGAACGCTGGCCAGCTGGGTTTGCGCCGGAACAACGCCCGCGCCGAGGCCCAGAAGTTCCGCGAAGTTGCGGCCATTCAAGGGAAGGTCCTTGACCGCCTGCTCGGTGCGGAGATTGCCAACGCTCGAACTCTCTGTTTCCAGTGCTGCGCCCGTTGACTGCACCTCGATGGTCTCGGCATTGGTGCCCACGGCCAGAGTGATATCGACATTGACACGCTGTCCGACTTCTAACCTGACGTGTTCGGCCACCTTACTGAAGCCAGGAGCTTCAACGACAACGCTGTAGTCGCCAGGATGCAGTGGCGGCGAGACGTATATTCCTTGCGAATCGGAGCTCGTGTTGCTCTTCAGGCCCGTGCCGGCGTTCAACACAACCACCTGGGCATTTGGGATTGCCGCACCCGTGTTGTCTTTCACGATGCCAGTGATGATCCCGGTTTCGACAATTTGGGCATGAAGAACTGAGATGGCCAGAAGGACGAAAAGGGCCGTCAGCAAGCGCGGAAGACTTCTCTTTGCGGGATCTCGAAATGAGAGATGTACTGCGAACATTGATGCCTCCATAGACACGACCAATCTTTGATCGTGCAAAAGCGTCCAGTGAATCGCAATTCCTATTGAGCGGTTTTGTGTGCGCAGCCTACAGCGGCCCGAACCTGATGCATCTTGTGTCGTGGGCAAGTGCATCATCGTGAGTCATTGCAACGTAGGCCTGCGCACACAAAGCCGCTCGATGGCGATTGCGCTCAGGATTGCGGGGAAACCTCAGGCACACGCTGACGGCTTTAGCCTGCCGCAACAGAAACACGGCACGACGAAACGGGCAGAATGATCAGGCCAGGGCTAACGTCAATTGTGCGAGGGAATATGCAGGGTCAACAACACGAGCAACAAGATGTTTGCTCGGAAGTGGGCATTAGGTTTGCCGGGGAGTGAATTGACTTCTGCATATGTCGTATTAAGACATAACGCCGGAATCGTGTCAAGAGGTGCTGTCGATTTGTTTTCGCAACTCTGCCAGTAGTGCAGTTGGCCGGACTTCCGCTGGGTAAGAAGATCTGTCGCCGCGTTGGAGGTCAACTCGACTGGTGCTGATGGGCACTGATGCGCTGCAAGTCCAATGCCAGCTTGGGGGCCAGTACAGTGAGCTCTCGCGCGTGAGCAATCGAAAGTGCTCTCAGCACCTTCTTGCCTTTCGGCGTGATCTGCAACAATACCTGCCGCAAATCTTCCGTATTCTGCACGCGCAACAAGAGCCCCTCGCGCACCGAGCGATTCACCAGCTCCACGACGCTGTTATGGCGCAGCCTGAGTCGCTTTGAAGCGTACGCAATCGTCACTGTCGTGCCCTCTCGCGCACCAGCAACCTGAAGCAAGAGCTGATGCTGCTGCGGTTGCAGGCCGGCTGCTGACGCGGCCTCTTCGCTGAAGTGCAGGAATTTTCTCAGCTCAAAGCGAAACTCCGCCAGGCTCTCCACAAGAGAGCTAGGATCGACCGAAGACTGTTTGGTAGCCATGCGTACATCGTATAAAGACAGAAATGAATGTGCAAACCGGGAGAAATTGTGCTGACTGTTCGCTTGGGGTAGATATCGAAGAAAGGTTTTTTTTGCTGCGCATTGCGGACAATCATGCATCGATGCTAGGCTAGTTTCATGACGATGCTCCACAGGACCGAATTTTGTCCGGCGCCTCCCAACACGCCGGCCAGTTCCTGTTGTTGAAGCGTCGTTCCCCCCTCAAAGATCTTCCCCCGCTTCGAATGTGTTGACTTCGATGCGTTCTCAGGTATCCACCAAGGACTCATCCGCTGAAAAGGTTTTACCTATGAGATTCCGAGGCCCAAAGTCGATCTTTTCAACCATTGCCACAGTCGCGCTGCTGACCTGCTCCGCCGCAACTGGGGTGTCCCAAGACTCCCCCAGGAGTGTTGATGCGGGTGACTCGCCGGCGGGCATTTGGATCGGCGCGGCGCAGCTCAACGCACACGAGGTTCCCTTCCGCCTTGAAGTTGCGGGAAGCGGCGATCAAGTTCGGGCTGCATTGATCAACGGAAAAGAGAAATCTGCAGCTTCAAGCGGCAGCTATGCGAACGGGCACATGATCCTCCATTTCGACTACTACGCGAATACACTCGACGCTACCGTCGAACATGGGACTCTGACTGGCACCTTTGGTGGCCGCGGTCGCAGCGTACCCGTCACGGCTCGATTGAATGGGAAAATTCCGGTTGCGGATGCGAACCCGCCACGCATTGGCGCCTTATGGGAGATAGGTGTCAAGAACGGAGCCAAAGGTGAGCACACCTGGAAGCTCAAGGTTCGGCAAACCGGGCCTTCTGTAAATGCGGTGATCGAACGCATCGATGGCGACACCGGCAACCTGTATGGTATTTGGCGCGATGGCGCATTTACAGTGAGCCACTTTACTGCGGCCGGTCCGAATTTTGTTGTGCTGCGCCCGCAGCCCGACGGAACACTTCAAGTGGAGACTGCAGCACACGGAGGGGCGATTCAGACTTTCACTGCTCATCGTGTTTCTCCGGTACAGACCGTGGCGCTGGAGAGCACAGACGACCCTCTGCATCACACGTTCCTGAAGAATCCCGATGAGCCACTGAATTTCCGTTTTCCCGATCTCAACGGCAAGTTGGTTTCGAGTGAGGACTCCGAATTTGCGGGCAAGGCCCTCATCGTTTCGATTGGAGGCAGCTGGTGCCCGAACTGCCAGGATGAAGCTCCATTTCTTGAAGAGCTTTATCGCAAGTATCACAGCCGTGGACTTGAAATTGTGGAGCTCAGTTTCGAGGAGTCTTCGCAACTGCCGGATCCTGTGCGGTTGCGCGCGGTGATTCGGCGCTACGGCATTACCTATCCAGTGTTGCTCGCGGGGACGCCCGATCAATTGAGTGAGCGGTTTCCGCACGTGAAGAACCTTGACTGCTGGCCGACAACTTTCTTCGTTGGGAAAGACGGACTGGTGAAAGCAATTCACACAGGATACGCGGGTCCGGCAACAGGCGGAGACAATCATGCCCTCGAGTCTGGAGTGACAGCCCAGGTGGAGCGGTTGCTTGCGGGCAAGGCAACTTCTCCACAATCGAGAGCGATCCAGGTTGCGCAGAAGCAATGAGACATCGACTCCGATCTTTGCGCTTCTTGTGACAGGCAGCTATCCGTTTCAGGTTTTGAAGATATGAGGTGCTGGGCATGCTCACCCGTCGTCGTCTGCTGATTTCTTCTGGAGTCTTGGGTTTGACGTATGCGGCGCGGCCGCTTCGAGCTGGAGCTGCCTTGGCAAATCCCGAAGAGGCGGCTGCACAGCTGCGTGTAGCTCAGGTAGTCCGCGATTATGACGCGCAGGGGATCCATCGCACCGCGACCGAAGTGGACGGACAATCTGCGCAATGGCTTGCCGGCCAGCTACGGTTGGCTGGGGTTGAGGCGAAGCTGGAATCGTTTCGCATCAACCGCATCGACCTGGATGAAACGTTTCTCGATATCGATGGGCGGCGGATTGGCGGCGTGCCGCTCTTCGATGCAGGCTTTACAGAGTCCGCTGGAGTGAGCGGCCGTCTGGGCCCTTTGGGCAGCGATGCCGAGATCGGGTTGTTCGATGGCTCATCGGCGGAAAGCACCGATCGGCCCAGCCCACTGCGCAAGGCACTGGACGGGCAGCATAAGGCGTTGGTAATCGTGACCCAGGGCGGCCGGCCAGGCCTGTCTCTCATCAATGCGGCCCGCTTTTTGAATCCCGCCGGAGTGCCTGCATTGCAGGTATCGAGTGTTGAGGCTGATTGGCTGAAAGAGCGAGCTACCGCCGGTACGTCTGTGCGGCTGGTGGCTTCGGCGACCCGCACTGAAGCGGATGCTTTCAACGTGGTGGGCAAGGTTTCCGGGAAGAATTCAGGTGCTGCTCCACTTGTGGTGATGACTCCCCGCAGTGGTTGGTGGACATGCGCTGGGGAACGAACGGGTGGCATTGCCGCGTGGCTGGAAACTGCGCGGGCTATCGCGGCTACGAAGCCGGTTCGGGATGTTTATTTCGTGGCCTCCAGCGGGCACGAATTAGGACAGATCGGGCTGGATGCCTACCTGGAGCATCGTGCCGAGCTTGCCACGCAGGCAAAGCTGTGGCTGCACTTCGGCGCAAACATCGGCGCCGGACGGCAGATCCGCCTGCAATCGGTAGACGCTGAAGCGCAATCTCTTGGTACTGCCGCGCTGGCCGAGCAAGGGCTTGCTCCGAGCCAGCTTGTGCCGCCAGGAACCGAGCCCGGAGGCGAGGCCGGCGCGATCTTCCATCGCCACGGCCGCTATCTCTCGTTGCAAGGAGACAATCCCCTGTTTCACAATCCGGCCGACCGCTGGCCTGAGGCGCTGGATGTGATCTTTGCAGCGCGGCAGGCTCTGGCTTTTGCAGCACTGGCGGCGCGGATTGCAACCACTTGAACTCAAGAAAGGAAATTTCGATGATGCGTGGTTACCTGCTTGCTCTGGCGACGGCTTTTATGGCTACTGGAGTCTTGGCAGCTTCGGCCCAATCGCCTCTGGCCACTCCCGATCAACGCGCGCTGGATAAGCAATCGTTGCGCGTGCTGGCCAGTCCAGTAGTCAAGGCACAGGAGCCGCTGGTCGCCCAGGCGTTTGCGGCCGATCCGTATGCGCAAACCGCCGAGGGGAAAGCGATTCTGCAGCGAGCTGTAGACGAGGTGGTCTATGCCGGCGTGCTCGACTCGATCAATCGCGATCCGGCTCGCTCGCGCCTGCAATGGTTGTGGGCGCCCGCACACAATTGGTCAGGGATTGCAGTGCCCGCGAGCAAAGTGCTGATGCCTAATGTGGACAATGTGTTTCGGATCTTCCCGGTCGACAATCTCCACCACTACCGATTGACTGCTCAATTGGCCGGGCCGGCGCCGACCCAGCTGTCGCTTCAAGTGCTGCCCGCGCTGCCCGGAGAAGACGGGTGGAGCAAGGTGATCCAGGAAGTTCTGGATAGCGACATCCACACCGAGAGCGATGGTTCGTTCACGCTGACCATAGGCCCGGGACCTTCGGAGGGACAGGCGAATCACATCACCACGACGCAAGATGCTCATTTCATCCTGATCCGTGACACCCTCCAGGGCTGGAGCCATGAGACGCCTTACAGGATGGAGTTGACGCAACTCGATGGTCCAGTCTCGACCGCCTCAACAGACGATGCGACATTGGCGCGCGAGGCCGCAGAGGTGATCCGCCAGATTACTCCGCGCATCGTTCAGGCCAAGGGCGGAGGCTTCGCCAACCAGCCGGGTTTCTACCAGGGGCCTGCGAACACTCTCACTTCGCCGAAAATTCGCGAGGGTGGGCGATGGGGCCTGTCTTCGTCGGGCCATTTTCAGTTGGCTGACGATGAAGCGCTCGTGCTGACTCTCGATCCCATTGGTGCCAGGTATCTGGCGGTGCAGTTGGCCAGTGGCTGGCTCAGTTCGCTCGACTACCTGCGCCATACGGCGTCGCTGAACATGTCACAGGCTACGCCTAACCCCGACGGCACGCTGACCCTGGTGGTGGCGCCGAAAGATCCCGGCGTCGCCAATTGGCTGGATACGACTGGGTTGCACGAGGGCACGCTGTTTGTCCGCTGGCAGAAGCTGCCAACAACGCTCGATCTGCATGCACAAGGCGTGCGATCGGTCCGGCTGGTTAAGGTGGCCGATCTTGACCCCGTACTGCCGCGGGTTTCCCTGGCCGAGCGGAAAGCTTTGCTGGCTAAACGCGCTGCCGCGTATGCGCGCCGTTACGCGGACTGAGTGACCGCACCGGGAACTAAACTGAGTCGATCCGCCTTTTCCCGGGTGGACAGTGTTTCGCTGCTTCGTGAAAAGGAGCTTCAAGATCATGCCATTCCATCGAAGAGATTTCATGAAATCTCTTACCGCTTCATGGGCGGTTCCAGCATTTGCTTCGGTTGTTCATGCGCTTTCCGCCGGCGCCACCACACGCGACGCGAGGCCGCGCAAACGGCCAAGCCAACCCAACGTGATCTTCATGATCTGCGACGACCTTGGCTATGGAGACCTGGGCAGCTACGGTTCGAAACTGCCCACTCCAAATCTGGATGCCATGGCTGCGGATGGATTACGCTTCACTCGATACAACTCCGCTCATCCGATCTGCTCGGCTTCTCGAGCCGCTGTGCTCACGGGGCGCTACGGTCACCGCAGCAATACCACCGGAGCGTTTGGGCCGAATTCACCGGGTGGAACGTCCCTGGATGAAACGCTGGCCTCGAATCTCTTTCGTGCCGCCGGTTACAGCACCATGGCCATCGGAAAGTGGCACCTGGGAGACAAGCAAGAGTACCTGCCAACCAGCCGCGGCTTCGACTCTTTCTATGGCGTTCCCTACAGCGACGACATGTATCCGCTCCCGCTGATCCGGGATACGGCGATTCTCGAACACGACACAGATCGCGAGTTGCTTACTCCGCGTTATACGGAAGAGGCGGTCAAATTTATCGAGGCGCATGAAGAAAAGCCGTTCTTCCTCTATCTCGCCTATTCTTACCCACACGACCCGGCGAAAGCTTCCGAGCGATTTAAGGGAAAGACCACGTTCGGAGATGTCGGTGACGCCATCGCGGAGATTGATTGGAGCGTCGGCGAGATCGTTAAGGCGCTCGAGCGCAAGGGTCTTGGCTCGGACTCTCTCCTCTTTTTCACCAGCGATCATGGTCCCTGGTACCAGGGAAATCCCGGTTTGATTCGCGGCCGGAAGGCGTCCACATTTGAAGGCGGCTTGCGCGTTCCTCTTCTTGCAAAGTGGAGCGGAACCATTGCTCCGGGCCGGGTCGAGGAAGATTGGCACTCCAGTCTCGACATACTGCCATCCGTGGTCACGCTGTGTGGTCTTGGGAAGCCGGAGAAGCCTATGGATGGGGTCGACATCTCCGGCATGCTTGTGGGCGGCGCAAAAAGCGCGGGCGTCGAAAAGAAGGCGCGGCTCTATTTTTCTCCGATGGGCAATGGCGGCCTCGATCTGCATTGCATTCGCAAGAAGAACTGGAAGCTGCGTGTCGCGCAGGGGGCCGATGGGGAAATCTATATCAACGACCGGACAACGACTGCGAAAAACAGTGCATGGCTTCCGCATCCTGAACTTTACGATCTCTCGCAGGATCCCGCTGAAAGCTACGACGTAGCCAAGCTTCATCCGGAAGTGGTTGCGGAGCTTTCCAAAGAGATCGAGGCACTGATACCGTCGTTCCCGCCGGACGTGGTGGAGGCCTACGCAAAGCTGCGACAGAAAAAGGGCGACATTAGTACGCCGCCGGGGGCTTCTCCAAGACCGCTCGGTGGCGGCCTGGCACATGGATCCTGGGAACCTGAAGATCGCCGCTAGAAACAAGAACGAGGCATCTGAGTGATCAGAGGCCTCGCTGGTGTTGATCGGTTTCGCTTGAAGGAAGCAACGGATGCCGCCCTCGATGGCTCGAATGCAGCATCCGCTGGTGTTGGGTTAGAAGGTGTAGTGCGCGGCCAGTTGCAACGTCCTTGAAGAGGTCGTTCCCGATTGCAGCGAACTGATCTTCCCAAAGTTTGCACTTCCCCAACTTGTATTCGGGTTGCCGAAGTTTGCGTGGTTGAATGCATTGAACGCTTCCACGCGGAACTCGACTCCCTGCTCCCGGTGGACCCTGACCCGCTTGAGCAGCGTGAGATCGGTCGTCAACAATGCGGGACCACGTCCGAATGTGCGTGGCGCGTTGCCAAAGGTGTAAGCCGGGTTCTGCGCGAACGCACTCGTGTCAAACCACTGAGCGATTCTGGCAGCCTTTGAACGGCCACTTGCGAGATCGTTCGGGTTGCCCGTCAGGTTGGGACGCACACCATCGGAATAGCTGCCCGTGTTGTTTGTGGCGTCAAGGGGACTGAGAGCGGTACCTGAGTGAACCTCCGTGAGACCACTCACCGACCAGCCACCTACAACCTCGTCCAGCCAGTTGCTGTCTATGTTGACGAGTTTGCCTCTGCCGACGGGAAGATCAAGCACGCCGTTCGCAATGAGGCGTTGACGAACATCGTTGCCGGAAAGTCCGAAACGATCCTTGGGATTGTAGTAATCCGTATAGGTGTCCGTTCCGGGATAGCCCGCCAGTTCGCTGCGCGATTCTTCGTTGTCGATGAATTTCGAGTACGTGTAATTGATCTGATACTGGAAGCCATGGCTGAACCGTTTCTGCAGACCCACGTTTCCACCGTTGTACCGCGACTCGCCAATATCCGGATAGAGCTGCTGCACGTTGCTGAACTGCGGAAACGGGCGCAGGACCTGAGGCTTTGGATAGCTGGACGGGCTGGCAGCCAGCAAAGCCAGATTGCCAGGCGTGATCTGATTAATGCTTTCGGCAAACGGGCTTGGCAGATGATGACCGAAGGTTCCGGCATAGCTAATGTTCACCAAGAGGTTGCCTTTGAACTCATGCTGAACATCGGCATGAATCTGATACAAGTAACCGGTAAGGCGATGAGGCTTGATGAACTGTGGCGCGATGTAGGGGGTTTGACCAACGGCAACGGCGCCATACGAAGGCGTGAGTTGCGACAGCGTTGGATAGCTGGCTAGACCAAGGCCTGCCGTGCCGTTGTTCTTCAGGAGAAATGCGGGAGAGCCGGCCACGGAGTTCGGTGAGTTGAGGGTAACTGCGTTGGAGAATCCAGTCGTCAGCACGATGGGAGTTGCCTGGTCATACTCTCCTGGGTAGAGCACTCCTCCGCCCAGATGAAACACATAACCATCGCGCGGTGTGTAGGCTAATCCCAAACGGGGCCCGAACAGTGCATCGTCAAAATCGTTCGCATACTTGCTTTGGCCGTTGATACCTGCGAACGTGATGACTCCAGGCGTTCCGGAAACCGGGTTGATTGCCGTTGCATTGAATGAGTTCTGCCTGTTGTTGGTCAGATAGCGCGGCGAATCGACATCCCAGCGCAAGCCGTAGTTGATGGTGAGCTTGTTATTCAAGTGCCAGTCGTCCTGCGCATAGAAGCCCCAGCTCCAAGCAACGGAATAGAGTGCCTCTGTCTCGTTGCGCGAGGCGGCGTTGACTACGCCAAGCAGCAGGTTCGCCAAACTGCCCGCTGCCGTGTTGGTGCTGGCGCCGGCGGGAGTGAACGTGAAGAAGCCGCCACCGCTGGGCGAATAGAGATCGCCGTCTGCCGATGTGCGATAGTCTCCGCCGAACTTGAATTGATGGTTACCGCGCTGCCACGACAAGTTGTCTGCGTAATCATTGCTCAGAATCGGCGTTTGCAGACGCCGCTGTTGCGAGGTGTTTCCGATCGCGGCCAATCCGGTTACCGTCACTCCCGGAAAAAAGATGGGATTGACGCCGGGCAATGCAAGCTGCGTCGCAGCGGCGGAGTTGACTCCATGACTGATGGAGAGTGCCTGACGGAAGGAGAAGGTGGCGCGCGCTTCGTTCAGCAGCGTGGGACGGAAGATATGGTTCCACGTCGCTGAAGGATTGTAGTAGTAGTTGTGCGAAAGAACACCATAGGTATCCGTACCTGGGGTGGGGTAGACATCGGAAGTGTTCGAGTGGTCCGGCTGCGCCAGAAAACGGCCATACACCGAGTCCTTGTCGCTGAACTTGTGATCGATGCGAGTTACATAGTCGTTGTAGAGCTGAGGGATTGGGTCGTTTGCCGAGTAATTATTAGAGTTGATAGCTGCGCCGGGAACATTGGGCAGTGGATAGTACGATGCCAGCTTCAATCCGTATGGGTCAAGCTCCGAGGGCGGAAGCACATTCAGCGTGCCGTTGTAGACTGCTTGCTTTCCCGTGTTGGGATCGATGACAGGCGTGGAAATTGCCGAGAAGTCGCCCGTCCTCTCAGCCGCAGTTGGAACGCTAATGGTCACTTGGTTATTTGTCGTCACGACCTTGCCTTCATAGGTGAAGAAGAAATAGGTCTTCCCCTTCTTGATCGGACCGCCAATACTTGCTCCGAAGAGCTTGTATTGCAAGGGGGCGTTAATCGGCTTCCCAGTCAGTGGATTGTTGGGGGCAAAATAAGGAATCGCCTGCAGATCCTGGCTGCGATAGTAGAAATAAGAGCTGCCGTGAAACTGGTTGGTTCCCGACTTGGTCGACATTTGAATGTAGCCGCCACCCGATCTGCCAAGGTCTGCGGTATAGTCCGATACGCTCAGACTGAATTCTTGAAGCGAGTCGACGGGGAGATCGAACATCTGCGTAGGAACGCCCTGCAATAGGTTCTGCGTGGTGCCACCGTCCACGGTGTAGTTCGCGTTTCCGCCACGCCCACCGGCGATCGCAAAGTACGATCCAGATCCGGTTCCTCCGCCGATGACAAATCCGTTCAAGCGTGACAGTTGTGTGGCGCGCCGATCCAGCAGCGGATAATTTGTGATGGTAGTGTTCTCCACGACGTCAGTGATCGAGGAACTCGCCGTCTGCAATTGCACCACGTCCCCACTCACTTCGACCTCCTCCTGAACCTGGCCAAGATCGAGCGCAAAGTTGACCACCGAAGTTTGTCCGGTAAATAGCTCGATTCCGGATTTCACTTGTGGCGCAAATCCGTCCTTGTTGACTGCGATTTTGTAGTGACCCGGAACCAGGACAGGAAACGCATAAAAGCCTGAACGGTCCGAGATGGTTTGAAAGGACTCGCTTGTTTCAACGCGCGTCGCAGTCACTTTAGCGCCAGGAATGAGTGACTTCTGCACGTCCTGAATGGATCCGGAGATAGCCGCCGTGTTCTGGGCGTTTGCGTTAGACGCGATGAGAATGCCGGTCGTGATGATTACTGCCAAGATAAGTCGCACGAACCTAACCGTGCCTCTTCCGATGTGAAACGTCTTCACAAGTGCCTCCTGAAATGTCTGCTGAAAATGAAAAAGCCTACGAGAGGGGTCTCGTAGGCCGCTGCAGCTCAAGCTGCGAAGAGCTTGGTAACTGCTAAAACGGTGGGATATCTCCGGCCACGACGCCTCTCAAATCTGAGGAATGCAGACAAGGGGGACAACAACAAAGCGTCGCGCGGATACGCACTGCAATCGGGTTCATGCTACTTCTCCGCTTTCGTCGTTGAAAGTCCACTCCACCTGGCATTGACTGCAACAGCGGTGGCGGCTACCTTTAGCTCGCTCGTGGTGCGAAATGCCGACCAAGAGTATATGAGGCTAAGTCATAGCCTGACGGAATCTACGCGAGCAATTCCGATGTGAACAAATTGTTGGGAGCTCCCGCTTTGGGGAGGCGATTGGTTTAGAGATTGCTCTTTATAAACAACAACTGTAAGGGAGCGAGCTCGGAGAGCCGTTGGACCGCGCAAAATTGGATAATTTTTCGGTCATCGAACTACTGTCTCCTTGAGCACAAGTCTATGGAACCTTTTTCTCGGAGTCAATATGTTTTTCAAACTCAGGTTTTAATACTGTCGAGCGACGACCGGCATCGATTTCTGTTCTGTCTCGATCTGTTGACTCAAGACACGGCATGCTTCGCCGCAGTCTTCTCGTTCAACTCGATGCCAAGGCCGGGACGGCGCGAAAGCACAAGGGCGCTGTCTGTTACCTGCTCTGGAGGATCGATCAGCTCCGCGCGCCATGGCACCTCGCCAAACGAGAACTCAAGAATATTGAAGTTGGGAATTGTCGCAATCACATGCGCAGCCGTCACGTTGCCCACGGGGCTTGCCGGCCCATGCGGAGAGGCAATCAGCCCGGCACCTTCGGCTAGCGCGGCAATCTTTTTCAATTCGAGCATGCCTCCGCACACCTTCACGTCAGGCATGACAACACCCACAGCCTCCGCCTTGATATAAGGATAGAATCCTGCAACACCGTGAATAGATTCACCGCCCGCGGTGGTCATGGTTGCCGCTTTCGTGACTGTTGCAAGATTCTGAATCGGTATGGCGGGGGTCACCTCCTCCAGCCAGTACAGATGCAATGGCTCAAGGCGGCGAGCAAGTTCGAGGGAATCCTCCAACGTGAAATGACTGTGACCGTCAATCAACAGGTCCCGATTTGAGCCGATGACCTGTCTCACGGCTTTTCCGCAATCGATCCCGAACTGAGTGAAGTGTTCAATCTGTGCTTTGTCCGAAAGCCCTCGGGGCATCTCGTCAAAAGGCGCCAATTTCACTGCGTCGAAACTGGCGTTTATCGCCTTTTCCGCCATACGTGCAAAGCCATCGGGGGTTCGATCTTCCGTGGATCGATTGATGTTCGCGTAGATGCGAATGCGATCCTGGATCCTGCCACCGAAGAGTTCGTAGGTTGGCACTGAAAACACCTTGCCCTGAATATCCCACAGCGCTTGTTCGAGGGCGCTGGCTGCGACCGCTGCGGAAGCACCGCCTGGAAGAATGACCGAAGCCGTTGCTTTACGGAACCATTCGATGTCGAAGATGCTTCTCCCTCGAAGCAGCTCCGAGAATTGCTTGAGATAGGCAAGCGTGCCTTCGTCCTTTCCACTTTGCGATGTATCGCCCAGACCGGTAAGTCCGCAGCTTGTATGCAGACGAACGATCGTCCAGTTCCCGCGCCGGTTTACCTTGACCCTGAATACTTCAAGTCGATCGACTTTCAGTTTCGGAAGACTCGCCTGCGAGTAGGCAAACTTGTCCGCCGACAGAGCCATGGGGATGGACGCGAGTCCTTGCAAAAGCGAACGCCTGTTCACACTCAATGCTCCATTCCTTTCAAACAAAATGAAGTGCCAGTTCCCGCAACCAACCAAATTCCTTTGGGCCATTACCAAAGTGGTCGCTGTTGCGCTTGCGCTCTGCGATCGCGCAGTGCCTGCTCACGTTGCGACGGTGTTACAGTTGGCGTATCCGTGGGTAAGTACTTGCGAATATCGACCAGCGGAACCTTGCGTACGGTCGGGATAGGGTTGGAGCTGCACTCCATCCAACGGCCTTGTATCGAGCCGGTCGGGTAACCCGCAGTATCGAGCCAGTTAGGAACGCCCGGATCTTTGCCCGCAACTACGATTCGAAGGACGCCATCGCGGTCCACTACTGTTTGCGAATCGTTGAGGCTACTTTGATTGTCGTACCAATCGATCGTCTCGTAAATATCGTTCGTCAGCAGGATGGACCGATACTGGCACTTATCCGGAACATTGACCTCGACGATCAATGCCTCATCGCTGGAAAGCTCGTATGCGCCTTCATAATAGAACTGTCCATCCAAGGCGCCCTGACGAGACGCGTCGAATTCCCTGAGGCGATTGATATAGCCATCTTGCCGCATCGATTCCACGTGATTCAAAAGGGAGAACGCAGTGTTGCTGACCGATAAAGCAAGACCGCGCAGCCTTCGCTCCAGATCTGCTTCGTCGGACCGCGGTCGCTCGACAGGCTTATCCACTCGCTCAATCGAGATTCGGGGGTCGCGCTCAGTCGCCCAGTCATCGGCGACTTGCCGCAGCATCAATGAGCTAGTGGTTGGTTTGAGCTGCCACCAGTCACCGCTATAACCTGCAGGACGAGTTGGACTCAGAATCACATCGAAGCGCCCCGAGGCATCGAGATGAAGTGACTTGAGGTCATCGTACGTAGGGGCCACCACTCCACTGCTCGCAGAACTGGCACCGAACTGGCCCAGCATGAGAAGACGAAGAGATCCGCGCTCACCACGCAAACGGTAAGCACCCCCAGGCGTAATTTTTGCGCTTCGGTAGGTGGTGTCCGCGTTAGGCGCATAGACGTTCAAGGTGACGTTCAGTACGGGGAGAAACACCGGATGGTCGCCGTCGGCGCTGATCGCATTGATCGACCTGCCGGCAAGCACTTCCAGCAGCAACCGGCCCACTTCCTGCTGTACTTGAGGGTCGTTACGCAGCCTTTTCGGCAACTGCGCAATCATCCTGTCGCCGAGATGGTGCAGCTCGTCTGTAAAGCTATCCCACGCGGGGAAACTCGGACTGGTGAGAGCGCCCTCAGCAATGTCGGCGCCTCGAGTCGGCGGAACTATTTGTGCCGAGGCGTTTGCTATGAGGATCAGAGCAACGGCCCAGCGGGCAACTCCGGCTAACCTGCTCATCGAGCTTTCAGATTTTCCTCCGCGATGCATCTTTGGAATCCTTTTGAAAAGTACGAGTGTTGTGGCGCAACAGCGCCGGAGGCGAGTAGAACATCGAGGCGCTGCGTGTGCGCAGAAAGATTCGCTTCGACATCTTTCCTTCTGCGGTAAAACCTGTCACACTGCCGGCACCGGAATTGTTGGTTCGTTCGGAGAGATTCCATTGGGATCGTTGACCACTGCTCCCGGCGGCGCTGCGACTCCTCCCTTGAGTAAAGGGTCGTTGGTGGCAATCATCCAGCGATGCAAACGATCGCGCATCTGTTGTGCAATCTCCCGATGGCCGGGATCCTTGATCAGGTTTGCGTGCTCGGTGGGATCGAAGAGCAGGTCGTAGAGGCTCTCCCGCTCCACGATTTGCGAGCCCCAGCCAGCCTGCACCCATAGCGTCTTGCTTAGTCCGTCATCGCAATTTGGCAGCACAGGCGTCTTGCGATCTCCGAAGTGCCGGATGTATTTCCAGCGCGCGGTGCGCACTGCCCGCTTCGGCTCATAGGCCGCGTGATAATTCACTTCTGCGAATATCTCTTCGTTGATCTCCGCAACCTTGTTATTCAGCACCGGGAGAAATGACTTTCCCTGGAGCCACGCCGGAGATTCAATTCCAAGATATTCGCAGATAGTCGGAAAGACATCCACGTGCGAGATGAGCGCGTCACAATCGACCGCCTTGGGAATCCGCGGGCCGCGCAGAATCAGGGAAACGCCCCATCCATCATCGGTGAGGTTGCACTTCATCCGCGGAAAAGAAATCCCGTGATCCGTTGTGCTGATGATAAGCGTGTTCTCAAGGTAGCCATTGCGCTCGAGCGCCTCAAGAACCTTTCCCACGCCTTCGTTCAGAATTCTGGCGCTCGCACGATAGCGCGCAAAGTCTCTTCTCGTCGCAGGCGTATCCGGAATTGGCCTGGGCAGCGGTGCGTAGTTCGCCAGATCCTCGGCCGAAGGCTCCGGATATTCTCTGTGCGTCTCGAAAAAGCCGACATCCAGAAAGAAGGGAGACGCAGGACGGGTGTCGAGGAATGCTGCGACAGCCGGCGCAACATGCACGGCGCTTGTGCTTTGATGCGCAAGGATCTTGTCATATCCAATGGTCTGCGGATCCTTCGCGACATGTTGCAAGCCGCCGAGAATCGAAGTGTAGCCGGCTGCATGCAACGTATGCACGATATGTTGCCCATAGTCATTCAGAGAAAAGCCGCGGTGCGCGAGACCAAGCATTCCATTGCAATGCGGATAACTACCCGTGAGCAACGCGGAGCGGCTGGGCGAGCACGTTGGAGCCGCACTGAAGGCCTTGCGAAATAGCGTGCCTTCTTCTGCAAGCCGCTGCAGATTAGGCGTGGAAACGGCTTGCCCATACGGCTGCAAATAGCGCCCCGAATCATGGGAGTGAATGTAGAGAATGTTTGGCCGAAATGCAGCCGGCGCGGAGCTCGCGGAGACGCTCGCGCCCAGGTGACTAGCGACTCCAGTGGCTACTACTCCCTGCAAAAACGTGCGTCTCGAAACTCCGGCATGGTCTTCTGAATTACTCGTCATTTCAATTCCCTCGCGACAATTCTTCTGAGAAGGTTCCGTTCGTGATATCTTTCCCTGACTCCAGGTATTGGTCCAGCTTCGACTGCAGATCTTTAAGAACGGCGGGATGCCGATCGGCGACATTCTTCAGTTCATCGGGATCGTTCTTGAGGTCGTAAAGCTGAGGACTGTAGTTGCCCTGGTACTTCGTCTTGTCCCATACCGCGGAGTAGTTCCATTCCGGCGTGCGGACGGAGGCGATGTACCCGTAAGAAGAAAGAGCATACTCGCGGTTGTTCGTCTTCGCGCCCGTGACGTAAGGCCACAGGTCCTCACCGCTGACGCGCCCGGGCGAAGTGAGGTTCAGGCGACTGAGCACCGTGGGCAACACGTCGGGCGGTTGGACAAACCCCGACACTCGCTTGCCTGCGTACTGGTCGCCGGGAAGGTGGACGAGAAGGGGCACATGAGTCACCTGGCGACGAAGCTTCTCCGGCCCCTTGACCCATTGCCCTTGCTCATTGAGAAGCGCGCCGTGATCTGCAAGGAAAACGATGACCGAATTGTCGTAGAGACCAAGAGACTTGATGGTGTCAAGCACCTGGCCGTACCAGTGATCCACGTTTGAGGCTTCTCCGGCATAGTTTGCGCGGAGCCGCGTGACGCCTTCTTCCGGCACCTTGACGTCGCCGTATGGAGGCTCGGGCCAGCTATGTTTCGAGGGGTCTTTCAGATATTTCTCAAGGGACTGCGCAGGCGGATCCCAGGGCTCATGAGGATCGAAAATTTCGACTTGCAGATAGAATGGCCCTTGATCGTGATTCTCTTTCAGCCAGTTGATGCCGCTCTTCGCGGTTTGCTCCGCAATGGAATCACCATTGCGCAGCCAGCGGCGGCGATTGGCGACATATTGATTGAGGAATTTTGGCAGAGCATCGTTGGCGAACCCGGCGGATGAAGAAACAAGCTTCAAGTAGTCGTCCGGGTACAGAGTGCTGAAATCTTGAAATTTTCGTGGTACCTGGGCGAAGAAGTCAATCTCCTGACCGCGAATCCACTCAAAGTAGTTGAAGCCGCGATGGAAGTTGCGACCAGGCTTGAACAGGTGTGGGAGATCCGCGATCAAAGCCGTCTGGTATCCGGCAGCCTGCAATGTTTCAGACAGCGTTACGTCTTCAACGAACAGTTCATGCCAACCCGGCAGCTTTACGCTGTCAAACTGAAAATAGAAATGAGTCGGGAAGATCCGGCGCCCGGTATAGAGCTGGCGTCGGATCGGTATCGTCGGCATGCCCTCCGGATAAAAGCTGTCAAAGATGATCGACTCTCTTGCAAACTGATTGAGATTCGGCGCTTCTACCCATTGGCTGCCGTAGGCTTCGAGATTGTCGGCTCGAAATGAATCGGAGACCAGAACGATCAGGTTGAGATTATTGCCCTGTTGTTTTGGTGGAGCTTCCCAATGTGGCTGTTGTTGTGAAGTATCAGGTGTTGAGCAGGCGGGGGCTGCGGTGAGCTGAGACCCGCTGCCCAGCATTTCGGCGAGACCTGCCAGGACACCACCTTTTACAATGTCGCGTCGAGTGGTACGAAACATGTTCTCTCCATCTTCCTGAATTAGATTGCCTATTCGAGTTGGATCTTCACTGTGTCGATCTTTACGGTGTGCAAAGAGTGCGACATTTTCAACGTAACCGTTTCCGCAAAGTCTGCCTTGGCGGCACAATTGGCAGGCCGGATGCGTGCCATGCGTGAAATCCGCCAATCACATCCGTTGCACGCCAGAGACCGAGATCCTGCAGGGCCGCAGCCGCGAGGCTTGAACTGTAGCCTTCGGAACAGAACACAATCACTCGGACGTCATGATCGGTTGCGGCATCCAGCCGTGCGCTGGACGTTGGATCGAACCGCCATTCCAGCACATTACGCTCGACAATCAACGCACCCGGAATACTTCCCTCGGTCGCGCGTTGGCCTTCGGGACGAATATCGACAAGTACCGCCCCCTTTGTGGCCAATTCTTCATGGGCCTCTGCCGGAGATAGCCGCCGCAATCGGGAACGTGCCTCGGAAAGCAATTTTTCTATGCCAGACAAACCAATCCGATCCAAGGACTGTTCACGTTGCTCGCGCCACTCCCGATCAAGAGTCGCAGCCCGCTCAGACGCACATTCACGCGGAACCAGTCGATCTCCATCAAGTTCGTACTCGTTCATCTTGCTGAGAGGAGGCGAATATGCGTGAATGCTAACGGCCGGCCCGAGGGAGACATTCCGAACGTCGTGCGTGTAATCGGGCCCGAACGCGCGCGGCTGGCCCGGATGGATGACAACCGTCTGCTCATCGGGTCGATGTTCCTGAAGAATGCCGGTCGCTACGACAAAGGCACCTGAGGATCCACCGTGGTCATGAAAGCCGGTGGATTGCCCGGGCAGCCAACTGATCGCCCAAATGTCGTGATCCGGCCCGTGATACAGCCGCTCATACCAACGCTGTTCGGTGCGGAGCCGCACTCGGTCTATCCATCCTTCTGACGACGCGATCAACGAGACGATGTTGGCAAGCTCCTGAGGTGTTCTCAGGCCGTTCATCGCAAGACTGTCGGCCTTAGGCACAAGCCGCTCTTCCGCTTCGAGTTGCATTGAGATTCTCCAAAGCTGGTTCGTCGCAAACAAGTCCGGGCAGCGATGCCGGATTGCGGACAGACACATGAGCAAATCATGGGTGTTATGCGGATGAGCTTTGGAGGAGGCGTTTCAAGAAATCCGAGAATGTCGCCGCTCACCCAACGAGGGGTTGGTGGCAGCGACAACAAGATAGCAGACGGAACGCCATACCCTGACGCTAGCATGGCAAGAAGAAGAACGTCAACGCCTGAGCGTGACTAGAGATTGCAATGTTGGGGGGCTCTCAAAGCTTGGCTGCCTTTCTTCTTGCCCTGGGCGCGGCGCGTCCAGGGCAAAGTCCCGGCTTTCGCCCCATTGATCTTGAACCTGCCATCCAACCCCGGAAACTGCGCATTCCAATCTGGGAATCAAATCGGGGAATGCGAGAGAGCACCTAAATTCCGAGGGAGCGGGGAAAGCGAGCCAGTTCCTCCGGAGTCGAACTATTCGGAACGGAGCAGCCAGGTGCGGCGATGTATTTGGCTCCAGCTTCGTCTCTTGCCTTGGTCCATTGCGTCCGCATCTCGGCAGTGGTCAATTTCTCGAAGTCGATCTCATCCACTCCGCCCGCGATCGGCTGCGAATATAGCTTGCGCACCTCGGATATGGGTATCCCGCTCGTCTTCACGGAGTATTGAATAATCGGCGCGTTGAAATCTCGGAACTGAGTGAGATAGGGCCTCTCGAGGTAATGCAAATGGAGAACTGTAAGCTTTGTGTCAGAAAGCGCATCGAAGATGCGTTTGTCGTAAGGGCGGGTATATCGCTCATAGTCTGCGACGGAGCCGAATTTGCTTTCTGCATTGAAGATACTGACGAGCGCCCCGGATGCGCCAATGTTCTTTGTGTGCCGGATATGGTTGATGGTCGATTGAGTGATCGCTTCCAGCGCGCCATGCCAGGCATCGGGATTTTGCTGCTGAAAATCATGAAGGCTCTTGATCTGTTCGTCCTCAATCTCTTCCGATTTCCCCAGGGCTGCAAACTGCGGCTGCGATTGAAACAAGATCATGGCAGTCATATAGGGGCCATAGATCGTGTCGATGAAATAGGCATCTCCATTCAGTCCATCGCGAACGAGTTGAAGCGTAGTCAACTGTTCAGGAAACGGTGAGTCCAGCGGCTTCAGTTCGTACCACTTGCCGGTTGTCGATTGCGGATAGTCGAAATCGTTCATGACCTTGACGATGTCGGTGTTGTAAGCGCGATGGAAGTCGAGATGGTCCTGCGCTTCAAGCTGCGCCGTGGGTCGCTTGTAATGGTGGTAGAACGTGAACGGTGGCCGGTCGAGGTCTTGTCCTCGAAGGGCGCGATCAACGCGCTCTTTGTGACTTAAGGATGACGAGCTCGTCTTCCCGGCGAAAGCAGGTTTTGCAAGCGCAAGACCCGCAGCCGAAGCGGCAGCCAAAAAATTGCGTCTATTCAAGGTCAGATCCTTTCGAGAAACTACAACAAGCTCATGATCGGTTCACATCCGCTAGCGTTTGGGTTAATCGCTTCAACTGCGCACAGCAGGGGCGCATTGTCTGCCAGAAGAATAGCGCAGTACCGGCGCTGATCGGAAGGTGTTGAAGCTCGCTTATATCCCCTACGACCGAATGTCGGGTCAAAAATGTTCCGAACCTTTATCCGGGAGCTGTGATTCATTCATAGCTTAATGCGGTAGGTTTGGCCGCAACCTGCCGTAGACCCAGGTACCCGCAAGGGCGCTTACCGCAGCCACAATCATCACGGTCACACCGTTGCCGATGAGAGCGAAGAGCGGGCCCGGGCATGCGCCCGTAAGAGCCCATCCAAGTCCAAAGATGGTGCCACCGGCCGCGTAGGAAATGCCGCTCCCTAGCGTTTTGCGCGGAATCACGATCGGCTTGCCGTCGGCGGACTTCAGTGCCACGGCTTTGATGAGCGCGATGGAAACAGCCGCCGTAGCAACAGCAGAACCGATAATGCCGTACATGCGGAACGATTGGAAGTGGAACATCTCCTGAATGCGAAACCAGGAGAGGACCTCTGAGCGCGTGAGCACCACGCCGAAGGCAACACCAAGGAGCAGGTAGACAAGCAGGAATGCGGGTCGGATCTTCTCGTCCGCACCGGACGTGCCGCAACCGTCGAAATCGGGAAGAGGCTTGTCGGTCATATTCGCCCAATCACAAACGGCAGTATGAAATAGGTAGCCGCAAGGCCACCAGCAAAGAAGCCAAAGACAGCAATCAGAGACGGCAGCTCAAAATTTGCCAAACCACTGATGGCGTGGCCTGAAGTGCAGCCGCCTGCGTATTGAGTTCCAAAGCCGACCAGAAATCCGCCGACCACAATGGAGATGAATCCGCGCAGCGTGAGCAGCGCATGCCAGGTGAAGAGCTCATGCGGAGCCACACCGGAGAAGTCGTGAATCCCGCTGTGATTTAAGGTGGCCACTGTCGCCGGGGAAATGTTGATGGCATAAGGCGCGCCGAAGTGAGAGACCAGAAATCCGCCGATAAGGACCCCGGCAAGAAACACGAGATTCCAGAGCCCCTTGCTCTTCCAGTCGTATTGAAGGAATTCAAGTCGGCTGGGAAGGACGGCTGAGCAAAGATGGCGAAGATTGCCTGAGATGCCGAAGACCTTGTTGCCGGCAAGCAACAAGGCGGGTACGAACAGGCCAATCAGCGGGCCGGCCACGTACCAGGGCCACTCTCTGTAAAACCAAGATGTCATAGGCCTTCGCCCCCTTCTTTCTGCGTACCTTACTTCTTATTCCTGTTCCATCCAAAAGCGACCTGAAACGAATTCTGATACATGCTCAGGTTTGCGTTGCCACCACCGTATGCCGCGGGGATGGAGTTCACGCCATTCACGGT
>Ga0326727_10008671_pt1 | contig 25602 bp, 25 predicted proteins | sample MB2enrmetagenome_FD_207643 | JGI IMG/M metagenome (GOLD analysis project Ga0326727, IMG submission 207643) | Lab enriched peat soil microbial communities from McLean, Ithaca, NY, United States - MB29MY | ecosystem: Environmental > Terrestrial > Soil > Wetlands > Peat | place: USA: New York...
ATCCTGGCCAGCAAATGATGCGTGGGGCCGGCGTGGACACCGGCCCCACCGATCGATTCCGTCACAAGCTCGGACGCCCGCCAAAGGCAGCGGGTACGGGAATGACGACCGCCTTCCCCTTTTGCCGCAGCCTGCTAGATTAGGCGATCCCGAAACGGGCGGTCCGCCCGGCACGCTCAAGGATCCTGGTTTCGTTCGTGATTACCCTTGCCTTTGATTGCAGCACGCAAAGCTGTTCCGTCGCCGTTCTGGCCGATGATGTCATTCTGGCCTGGCGGTGCGCCGCCATGGAGCGGGGGCAGTCGGAAGCACTGATGCCGATGGTGGTCGAGACACTGGCGGACGCCGGCGTCGTCTGGACCGACCTGGGGCTGTTGGGGGTGACGGTGGGACCGGGCACCTTCACGGGCATCCGCATCGGCCTGGCCGCCGCCCGCGGCATGGCTCTGGCCAGCGGCCTGCCGATCGCCGGCGTCGGGACCCTGGAGGTCCTGGCCCAGGGGGTCGCCGAGCCCGAACGGCGAGGGCGTACGCTGCTGGTGACGGTCGACAGCAAACGCGCCGACTTGTTTTGCCAGGCTTTCGGCTCGGACCTCGTTGCCCTGGGCGAGCCCTTCGCGGCATCCGCCGCACGGGCCTTGGACCGCGTGACGGGGCCGGTATTGCTGGCTGGTGGCGCCGCCCATCTGGTGGCAAAGGCCCATCCCCAGGCGATCCTGGCCAATGCGGCCACCCTGCCCGATGCACGGGCGGTGGCCCGTCTGGCGGCGGCACGGTTCGCCGCCGGCCTGGCTCTTCCGGCCCAGCCGCTCTACCTGCGTCCCCCCGACGTCACCATGCCGGGACCGTGCCGCCCGGGTGACGGGCAGCCGTGACCATCACCACGCTTCCGCTGACGTCGGCCCATGTGCCGCTGATGGCGGCCCTGCACCATATCTGCTTCGTCGAGCCCTGGGATGACCGGGCGATGGCCGATCTGCTGGCCATGCCGGGCTGCGGTGGGCGGCTGGCGGCGGCCGAACCGGACCAGCCGGCAGGATTCGTCTTGTGGCGATTCGCCGCCGGCGAGGCCGAAATACTCACCTTGCTGGTGCTGCCGCCATTCCGCCGCCAGGGGGTGGCCGGACGGCTGCTGGACGAGGCTTTGGCCGCGGCGTCGGCGCAAGGACTCGAAGGGTTCTTTTTGGAGGTTGCCGCCGATAATGATGCCGCGCAGGCACTTTACTCATCGCGGGGGTTCACTCAGGTGGGAACGCGTCCGCGATATTATCGCAATTGCATCGACGCGCTTGTTATGAAGCGAACAATGTAGCGGCGAATTGCCCCTGCGGGTCAGGTCTTGCGGATTGTCAGGCGATGGACGCCGTCGGCCGCTTCGCCCGGTTCGGCGATCATCTCGATAATATTGAGACCTAATTCACGTACCGAGCGAGGTACATTTTTCAGTGGTTCTCGACCCCGGAGTCGAACGTCCAAGGTGTCCCCCGGACGCATCTTCTCAATTGCCAACTTGGTCTTTACGAACGTCATCGGGCAAAGCTCCCCGGTGATATCAAGGTAGTAGTTGGTTTTCTCAGTCACGTTTCAATCCGAACCTTTGTACCGACATGATTGGATATTGCTATCCGGCGAGAAACAAACTATATAAGCTGCCAGCTCTTGTAATTAGAAGGCCGCCCATCAATGACCGAACAATCCAATCAAAACGAACTGCTGGCTCTGACCACGCAGATCGTGGCGGCCCATGTGGCCAATAACTCCGTGAATGTAGCGGATCTGCCTCAGCTCATCCATGAGGTGTTCCGCACGCTGTCATCCGTGGGAACCGTCCCCGTGGCCCTGGAGCGGCCGCAGCCGGCCGTGCCGGTCAAGAAGTCGGTGACCCCGGACTACATCATTTGTCTGGAAGATGGCAAGAAGCTGAAGATGCTGAAACGCCACCTGAAGACCGCCTACAACATGTCGCCGGAAGAATATCGCGATCGTTGGGGCCTGCCGGCCGATTATCCGATGGTTGCTCCCAACTATGCGCAGCACCGCAGTTCGCTGGCGAAGAAGATCGGATTGGGCACAAAGCCGCGCAAGCGTCGCCGCGCCGCCCAGTAAGGAAAGATCCCGTGAACCGGCGCTGTCGCTTTGGCGGTGGCGCCGGGTTTGCCATTGCATCTTCTTCGGTTAATCGGTTACAACCCGGTCATGGTCTCGCGAATCGAACAACGTTGCATCGATAGGGGGATGAAGATGACCGAGCAGCGCCGGGTGATCGCCCGTGTGCTGTCTGACGCCGTCGACCATCCCGATGTCGAAGAGGTGTACCGGCGGGCGACGGGGATCGACCCGAATATCAGCATCGCCACGGTGTATCGGACCGTTCGTCTGTTCGAAGAGGCCAGCATCCTTGAGCGTCACGATTTCGGTGACGGACGGGCGCGGTACGAGGAAGCTCCAGATTCCCATCACGATCACCTGATCGACGTGCACAGCGGTCGCGTCATCGAATTCCAGAATCCGGAAATCGAGGCGCTTCAGCGCGAGATTGCCCGTCGTTTTGGATACAAGCTGGTTGGGCACCGGCTGGAACTCTACGCCGTGCCGTTGCCGGCCGGCGAGGGCTCCGATGGTCAATGAAGCCGGAAGGCGAAGCTCACCGCTCTGACATGAATGAGGGACGATGAAGGCCGAGGTGGATGAGGCCGAGGTGGCTGGTCTTGAAGTGAGGCTGGCAACTTCCCTTTGGGAGGTTGAGGCGGCTCAGGCGTTGCGTTATCGCGTCTTCTACGACGAGATGGGTGCCCGTCCGACCCCCGAAATGGCAGCGGTGCACCGCGATTTTGACGAATTTGATGCGGTCTGCGATCATCTCTTGGTCATCGACCGCACCCGCGGCGAGGGGGCCTTGGCGGTGGTCGGGACCTATCGGCTGCAGCGGCGCGAAAGCGACAAGTTCCTTCGATTCTATTCCGCCAGCGAGTATGACATCGGCAGGATCGAGCGCTTCACCGGCAACGTCCTGGAACTGGGGCGGTCCTGCGTCGATCCGGCCTACCGTACCCGCATGACCATGCAAAGCCTGTGGCGCGGCATCGCCGGCTATGTCTTCACCCACAACATCGACCTGATGTTCGGCTGCGCCAGCCTGCATGGCACCGACCCGGCGGCGCTGGCCCTGCCCTTGAGCTTCCTTTACCACAACCATTTGGCGCCCGAGGAGATTCGTCCACGGGCCCTGGCCCAGTATTATACCGATATGAACCTGCTGCCGGCGGGCCAGGTCAACCTGCGTCACGCGGTCGAGACCCTGCCTCCCTTGATCAAGGGGTATCTGCGTCTGGGCGGCTTTGTCGGCGATGGCGCCGTCGTCGATCATCAGTTCAACACCACCGACGTCTGCGTGATCGTCAAGACGGATCTGATTACCGACAAATATTTCCGCCATTACGACCGCACCGCCACCCGCAACCTGTGAGCGCCCCGAGCTTGTTTCCAGACGCCTGCCAGACGCGGACCATGCACGCGCCGGTGACCGCCGCCGTTCGGCTGGTCCTGATCGTCCTGTGGATCGTCCTGGTGGTGCCGTGGGTCGGCGTGATGGCCGGCTTGCACCGGGTGGCGTCTTGTCGTCGGCTGGCCCGGTTCTTCTGGCGCGGCGCGGCCAGGATTTTTGGCATTCAGCTGGCCGTTCGCGGCACGCCCTGCGCCGAACGGCCGGCGCTTTTCGTGGCCAACCATGCCTCCTATCTCGACATCATCGTGCTGGGTGCCCTGGTCGACGCCACCTTCGTTGCCAAGAAGGAAGTCGGGCAGTGGCCGGCCATCGGCTTTCTGTCGAAGCTGGGCCGCACCGTCTTCGTCGAGCGCCGGGCGCGCCACAGCCGCGACCAAAAGAACGAGATGATGTCTCGCCTGATCGACGATCGCGAATCCCTGATCCTGTTTCCGGAAGGGACCAGCAACGACGGCAACCGCGTGCTGCCGTTCAAGAGCGCTCTGCTGTCGGTGGCGGAGGCCCGCATCGGCGACGGCCGACCGTTGCCGGTACAGCCCGTTTCGGTGGCTTATACCCTGCTTGACGGCCTGCCCATCGGCCGCGGCTGGCGGCCCTTCTTCGCCTGGTACGGCGACATGGATCTGGCGCCCCACCTCTGGATGGTGCTGGGCGCCGGCTGTCTGACCGTCGAGGTCGATTTCCATCCTCCGGTCACCTTGGACCAGTTCTCGTCGCGCAAGGCCTTGACCGACCATTGCCATCGCATCATCGGCCATACCGTGGCCCAGGCGGTGTGTGGGCGGACCGCCGTGGCGGCAGACGATGGAACGGTCGCGTAACTTGACTTACGGATCAGCGATGCTAGGTATCAAGGTCCGGGTTCACCGCATCCCTGTCCCTGTTTGAGCGCCATGCCGAAAAAGCTATTCATCCGTACCTACGGTTGCCAGATGAACGTCTATGACTCCGCCCGCATGGCGGACGTCCTGGCGCCGCTCGGCTATGGCACGAGCGATCGGCCCGACGATGCCGACATGGTGATCTTGAACACCTGCCACATTCGCGAACATGCCTCGGAGAAAGTGTTTTCCGAACTGGGCCGCCTGCGCGACCTGAAGGAGGAACGCCGCCAACTGGGCCAGGGCCTGGTGATCGCGGTGGCCGGCTGCGTCGCCCAGGCCGAAGGCGAGGAAATCCTGGCCCGCGCGCCCTATGTCGACATCGTGCTGGGACCCCAGACCTACCATCGCCTGCCGGAAATGGTGGCCAAGGCCAGCCGGGCCGGAGGGCGCGTGCTGGACACCGACTTTCCGGTCGAGGCGAAGTTCGATTCCCTGCCCGCCCCCACAGCCAACGGACCGACCGCCTTCCTGTCGGTGCAGGAAGGATGCGACAAGTTTTGCACCTTCTGTGTGGTGCCCTATACCCGCGGGGCGGAATATTCGCGGCCCGTCGCCGCGGTGGCGGCCGAGGCGGCCGGTCTGGTCGCCAAGGGGGTGCGCGAGATCACCCTGCTGGGCCAGAACGTCAACGGTTATCATGGGATCGGGCCCGATGGCGCCGGCTGGGGCCTGGGACGGCTGATCCGCCATCTGGCCGACCAGACCGGGGTGGAGCGGATCCGTTATACCACGTCCCATCCCCGCGATCTGGACGACGACCTGATCGCGGCGCACCGCGACATCGCCCAACTGATGCCGTTCCTGCACCTTCCCGTGCAGTCCGGGGCGGATCGCATCCTGGCCCAGATGAACCGTCAGCATACCGCGCTTGACTACCGCCGGCTGATCGAACGGCTGCGTGCCGCCCAACCCGACCTGGCGCTGTCTTCCGACTTCATCGTCGGATTCCCCGGCGAGACCGATGCCGAATTCGAAGAGACCCTGGCCCTGGTCGACGATGTCGTCTTCGCCCAGGCCTATTCCTTCAAATACAGTCCGCGTCCGGGGACGCCGGCGGCGCTGATGGACAACCAGGTGCCCGAAGCGGTCAAGGAAGAGCGCCTGTCCCGCTTGCAGGAGCGCATCGGCGGCCAGGCGGTGGCCTTCAATCAGGGGTGCATTGGTCGCCAGTTCGATGTGCTGCTGGATCGCAAGGGCCGTCATGCCGGCCAGTTGATCGGTCGCAGCCCCTATATGCAGTCGGTGTTTCTCGCCGCACCGGCCAATCTTCTCAACACCGTCCAGCGTGTGGAAATCATTGGGGCCCACCCCAATTCCCTGGCCGCAACCCTTCTTTCGGAAAGAGCCTGCGCGTGACCCTGCGTCCGCCCCCCGACAGTGCCAAGATTACCCGCGAGTTCGACGACAATACGCTTCTGCATACTCTGTTCGGAGCCGCCAACGCCCATTTGGAACGGATCGAGCGGCAGTTGGAGGTCGTCGTGACGTCACGGGGCAATGCCGTCACCATCGTCGGCCCGCCCGAGCGGGTGGCCGATGCCGAGGCGGCCTTGGATGATCTTTACCAGCGATTGCGCCGTGGCCTGTCGGTCGAGGCGGCCGACGTCGATGCGGCGCTGCGTATGGCAGCCCTGCCCGCGGGTCCGGACTCCCGCCCGGTCTACCTCACCCGCAAGCGGCATATCGAAGCGCGCACGCCGGGGCAGGCGGACTATATGCGAACCATGGACGCCAACGAACTGGTGTTCGGGCTGGGACCGGCCGGGACCGGCAAGACCTATCTGGCCGTCGCCAAGGCGGTCGCCATGATGATCAAGGGCGAAGTCGACCGGATCATCCTCTCCCGTCCGGCCGTCGAGGCCGGCGAGCGCCTGGGTTTTCTACCCGGCGACCTGCGCGAGAAGGTCGACCCCTATCTGCGGCCCCTCTATGACGCCCTGCATGACATGTTGCCGGGCGACCAGGTGGCCAAGAAGCTGGCTGCCGGGGATATCGAGGTGGCGCCGCTGGCATTCATGCGGGGACGCACTTTGGCCAATTCCTTTGTTATCCTGGACGAGGCGCAGAACACCACGCCGGTGCAGATGAAGATGTTTCTGACCCGACTTGGCGAAAATGCGCGGATGGTGGTGACGGGGGACCTGTCGCAGATCGATCTGCCGCCGGGAACCCGGTCCGGACTGAAGGATGCCCTCGATATCCTTGATGACCTTCCCGGCGTCGGGGTGGTCCGTTTTTCCGACCGAGACGTGGTCCGCCATGGACTGGTGGCCCGGATCGTCAAAGCTTATGACGCCCATGACCGCGGCAAGGATGGCGCGATCGAAGAGGCGCAGCCAAGAGGGAGACATCGATGAGCGACGCCGAAATCGCCATCAGCCAGCCTTGCGGGGAATGGGCGCTGCTGCTGCCCGACGTCGAGGAGCGATGCCGTCGGGCGGCGTTGGCCGCTCTTGACGGTGCTGCCGCCGAAGTGTTGCCGCCCGGTCCCTCGGAGCGGCTGGAAGTCAGTCTGGTGCTGGCCGACGACGCCATGGTGCGGGACCTGAACCGGCGCTATCGCGGACAGGACAAGCCGACCAATGTGCTATCGTTCGCGGCCCTGGACGACGAGGATGATCCCTCGCCGGAGGACGGCCCGCTGCTGCTGGGCGACGTCATCCTGGCTTTCGAGACGACCAGGGCCGAGGCCCTGGCCGACGACAAGTCGGTGGCCGCCCACATGGTTCATCTGGTGGTGCATGGGGTGCTGCATCTCCTGGGCTATGACCATATCGAGGAAGACGAGGCTCAGGAGATGGAGACCGCCGAGCGCGCCATCCTGGCCGGCCTGGGCATCTCGGACCCCTACGTTCTTCCACCGTCCTGACCGGGCTTTAGGGGGACAACAGCATGAACGAACCCTCTGGCAGTAGGCAGCCCCGCGATAGCGGGGCCAATGACGAGTCTCCGGTCCGCGCCTTGCGGACCTGGTTCAGGGGCCTGCGCCGCGGCAAGGCGTCGGAATCCGTCCGGGAAACGCTCGAGGAACTGATCGAGGAACGGGACGACGCCGAGATCCCGATCGACGAGCACGAACGCCGGCTCTTAGGCAACATTCTCCAGCTGCGCGACGTCACCGCCTATGACGTGATGGTGCCCAGGGCCGATATCCAGGCGGTGGCCGCCAAGACCACCCTGGACGGACTGATCGAGATCATCAACACCACCGGCCATTCCCGCTACCCGGTGTTTCGTGGCACGCTCGACGATGCCATCGGCATGGTCCACATCAAGGATGTGCTGATGCAGGTGGCGTCGGGAAAGCCCTTCGCCCTGCAGCGAATACTCCGCAAGGTGCTGTTCGTTTCGCCGTCCATCCGTCTTCTCGACCTGCTGCTGGAAATGCGCCTGAAACGGACGCACATGGCCCTGGTGGTGGACGAGTACGGCGGTATCGACGGGCTCCTCACCATCGAGGATGTGGTCGAGCAGATCGTCGGCGAGATCGAGGACGAACACGATCACGACCACGAGCCCGACTATGTGGAACGTCCGGACGGCGTCATCGAGGCCGATGGCCGCCTGCCGCTGGAGGAATTCGAAGCCCGGGTCGGCCCGCTGGTCGACGAGGAGGACCGCGAGGACATCGACACCCTGGGAGGCCTGGTGTTCTTCCTGGCCGGTCGGGTGCCCTCGCGGGGCGAGCTGATCAACCATGCATCCGGCCTTGAATTCGAGGTGGTGGATGCGGACCCGCGACGCATCAAGCGTCTTCGGGTGCGAAACGTTCCCAAGCCGGAGGACCGTCCAGCGTGACCCCACGTTCCGATCTGCCCCCGTCTGGCTCCTCCGGCACCGTGGAGGGCCGGAACCGTCCGGACGCGCCCGCCGGCCTGTTTCGGTGCGCTGACGGACCGGTTGGCGGCTGGCGCTGGGCTTTTGCTGGCCGCCTGGCCGCCCTCGGAGGCTGGCGCCGGCGCGGTCTGTCGCTGCTGTTGGGCCTGCTGGCGGTGGCGGCCTTGCCGCCGGTGCAGGCCCTGCCGGCGTTGTGGTTGTCCTTTCCCGGCCTGATCTGGTTGATCGATGGCGCCAGGACCCGTCGCCAGGCCTTTCTTGACGGCTGGTGGTTCGGTTTCGGATTCTTTTCCGCCGGCCTTTACTGGATCGCCTATGCGTTGTTGGTGGATCCGGTGCGCTATGGCTGGATGGTCCCCTTCGCCATTTTCGGACTGGGGGGCTTCCTGGCCCTGTTCGTCGGCGCAACCACCTGGGGAGCGCGGCGCTGGGCGCGTCCGGGTCCGGCCCGGGTCATGCTGTTCGCTGCCCTTTGGGTGATCCTCGAATGGGTGCGCAGCTGGCTGTTCACCGGCTTTCCCTGGAACCTGATCGGGTCTGTCTGGCTGTCCGTCCTGCCCGTCGCCCAAGTGGCGGCGCTGGCCGGAACCTTCGGGTTGTCCCTTCTGACCCTGCTGGCCGCCGGTCTGCCGGCCCTGCTGGCGCGGGGCGGCGCCGGCCATCGCCTGGCCGCCGCGTCGGGCCTGGGGTTGCTGGTTCTGGCAGCCACCTGGGGAGCGTTGCGCATGGGTAACGATCCGGTTCCGACCGTACCCGGCGTGCGGCTGCGCCTGGTCCAGGCCAATATCGAACAGACCCTGAAATGGAAGCCGGAAATGCGCCTCCAGAATCTCAACCTGCATCTGACCTTGACTCAGGCGCCCGGCTGGGAAGGCATCACCGACGTGATCTGGCCGGAAACCGCGGCCCCTTCGTTCCTCGACCGCGACCCGGGCGCGGTGCGCCTGATGGCGGCGGCGGTTCCGCCGGGCGGCCTTCTGATCGCCGGCACGGTGCGTGGCACGGCTCCCCAGGTCGAGCCGTTCCAGGTGTGGAACAGCTTGCAGGCGATGGACGGCAGCGGTGCCATCGTCGGTACCTATGATAAGGCCCATCTGGTGCCGTTCGGCGAATATGTGCCGCTGCACGACTGGTTGCCGCTGGCCAAGATCACTGCCGGGGCGGTCGATTTCACCCCTGGTCCGGGACCGCGGACCATCGCTCTGCCCGGCCTGCCGCCGGTCGGACCGCAGATCTGCTACGAGGCCATTTTTCCCGGGGCCGTGGTGGACCGGGCGCATCGCCCGGCCTGGATGCTGAACGTCACCAACGACGGCTGGTACGGCATCAGCGCCGGTCCCTACCAGCATCTGGCGGCGGCCCGGCTGCGTGCCATCGAGGAGGGACTGCCCCTGGTGCGGGCCGCCAACACCGGAATTTCGGCGGTCGTCGACCCCTTTGGCCGGATCACCACCAGCCTGGGATTGGGGCGGCGGGGCGTCTTGGACGCCGATCTTCCCCAGGCCCTGCCTGACCAATTGACTTATGCCCGTTTTGGTAATGCCGTTCCGCTGATTCTTTCGGCCATGCTGGCTCTTGGCGCTGTTTTGTGCGCAGCCGCAACCAGGGAGGGTTGAAGAGGCTGTGGGGAGCGGCGACTATCGGTAAACAATCTATGTTGACGGATATAGGGCAATATGTCTAAGGTGATAACAACCGGTGGCTGATGGACTGTCTCATCGGCCTAAGCACCGGCAAAATCTCCGTCAACTTATGCCCCGTGGATCATCCGATGGCTCGTGTCGCTCATAACACCAAACCGCTTAAAACCGAGATGCCTGTGCGCCGTTCCGGCCGTGGCCGCACGGCGTCCGGCAAACCCAACCCCATCGACGTTCATGTCGGCGCCCGAGTCCGCCTGCGGCGGACCCTTCTCGGCATGAGCCAGGAAAAGCTTGGCGAGGCCATCGGGCTGACCTTCCAGCAGGTCCAGAAGTACGAACGCGGCGCCAACCGCATCGGCGCCTCGCGTCTTTATGACCTGTCGCGCGTCCTGGATGTACCGGTGTCGTTCTTCTTCGACGACATGTCCGACGATACCTCGCAGCAGAGCCCGCGCATGATCGTCGCCGGCCTGGTCGAGGAAATTCCGGTCGTCATGGACGCTGACCCGATGACCAAGCGTGAGACCCTGGAACTTGTGCGGGCCTATTACCGCATCACCGATCCGCAGGTCCGCAAGCGCGTCTTCGAACTGGCCAAGGCGCTGGCCAACGCGACCGACCCGGTCTAACGGTCGGTTTTCGTCGCGAAATGCGAGACGGGACGAGACGTCATTCTCGTCCCGTCTGACGTGCATCAATTTTCCTCTCTTGAATTGCCCCAAAAACGCCTGTAACAAGCTCTGCTCGGCCCGCGATGCGGCCGGGACGTGGAGATTTGACCGCTTGCCGCCACGCTAAATCCAAGGCTAAGTGGGTGCACCGATGGCCTTCCTTCGATGCCCCAGGTCCCGTTTCAACCGGATTTCGGAGGATCGACCATGTCGAAGTCCAATTACCTGTTCACCAGTGAATCCGTTTCCGAAGGTCACCCCGACAAGGTGTGCGACCGCATCTCCGATGCTGTTGTCGACGTTTTTCTGGCGGCGGATCCCCATTCCCGCGTCGCGGTGGAAACTCTTTGCACCACCAACCGCATCGTCCTGGCCGGCGAGGTGCGCGGCCCCGACAGCGTCACCGGCGCGATCCTGGAAGAAGCAGCGCGTGCCGCCGTCAAGGACATCGGCTACGAGCAGGACGGCTTCCATTGGCGCAATGCCGAGCTTGACGTCTACATTCACAAGCAGTCGGCGGACATCGCCATTGGCGTCGATGCGGCCGGCAACAAGGATGAGGGCGCAGGCGACCAGGGCATCATGTTCGGCTATGCCTGCAACGAGACGCCGGTCCTGATGCCGGCTCCCATCTTCTATGCCCATGCCATTCTAAAGTCGCTGGCCGACGCCCGTCACTCCGGTGCCGAGCCGCTGCTGGGCCCCGACGCCAAAAGCCAGGTGACCCTGCAGTACGTCGACGGCAAGCCGGTCGGTGCCGCCTCGGTGGTGGTCTCGACCCAGCACGACGCCTCGATCGATCAGGATACTGTCCGTCGCATCGTGCGTCCCCATGTGGAGAAGATCCTGCCCGCAGGCTGGATGTGCCCCGAGGACCATTTCTATGTGAATCCCACGGGCCGTTTCGTCATTGGCGGCCCGGACGGCGATGCGGGACTGACCGGACGCAAGATCATCGTCGACACCTACGGCGGTGCCGCGCCGCACGGCGGCGGGGCCTTCTCCGGCAAGGATCCGACCAAGGTCGATCGTTCGGCCGCCTATGCCGCCCGCTATCTGGCCAAGAACGTCGTCGCCGCCGGCCTGGCCGAGCGCTGCGTGATCCAGCTGTCCTACGCCATCGGCGTGTCCAAGCCGCTGTCGGTCTATGTCGATACCTTCGGTACCAATCAGGTGGACGAGGACCGGCTGTCGGTGGTCCTGCAGGAGATGGTGGACCTAAGCCCGCGCGGCATTCGCACCCATCTGCAGCTGAACCGTCCGATCTATGCCCGCACCGCGGCCTACGGCCACTTCGGTCGCCAGCCGGAGGCCGACGGCGGTTTCTCCTGGGAGCGGTCGGATCTGGTCGACGCCCTGACGTCGGCGTTCGCCTGAGGCCTGTGAGGTGATCTTCGAGGGACCCCGTTTTTTCGGCCGGCGGCGTGGCAAGGCGTTGCGCGTGACCGGCCGGACCCTCGTGGAAACCAGGCTTCCCGATCTGGCCATTCCCGAACCGGCACCGGGGCAGAGCCTCGACCCGTGGTCGCTGTTCTCCCATCAACCGAAAGACCTGTGGCTGGAGGTGGGGTTCGGCGGTGGCGAACATCTGGCCTGGCAGGCCGGACATCACCCGGACGTCGGGATCATCGGCGGCGAGGTTTTCTTGAACGGCATCGCCTCGCTGCTGGGTCACCTGGAGCGGGATGGCCTGACCAACGTCCGGATCTTTGCCGAGGACGTCCGGCGGCTGTTCCCGGCTCTGCCCGATGCCTGTCTGGCGCGGGTCTTCGTCCTGTTTCCCGATCCCTGGCCGAAGAAGCGCCACGCCGAGCGCCGCTTTGTCGGCGGGGCCAATCTCGATCACTTGTCCCGCCTGATGGTCGATGGTGCCGAACTGCGCATCGCCACCGATGACGAGACCTACAAAGCCTGGGCGCAACAACAAATGGCGGCGCGCCCCGATTTCGTCCTTGCCACCGACGATCCCGCCGTCAAGGCCGTCGACTGGCCCGCGACCCGCTATGAGAGCAAGGCGCTGGAACAGGGCCGGGCCCCCATCTACCTGAGCTATCGCCGTCTGCCCAGAGCCGTGCTTTCGCCGGTCTGAAAAAGGCCGGAGGGGCCAGTGGGACAGGCGCCGTGGGGCAGGCGCTTCCGCCTGTCTTCCCCGAAAAGCGGCGGAAAGAAGACCTTTCGGCTTCGCCGAATGACAGGCACCGAGGCCTGTCCCACCATTTTTTTGGGGGCCTCGGAACGCCGGCGCTACCGAGGTTGTATCCGGTGCGCGCTTTTCCGCGGCCTGCTAAGATCCGCGACGATCGATAATCGCGAGGGGATGGTGCATGATCACCCTGTACACCTTTGGACCGGCCTTGGGGCTGCGCGATCCCAGTCCCTTCGTCGCCAAGGCCGACCTGCTGCTGAAGATGTCGGGCCAGCCCTATCGCAGCGTCCGCGGCGCCTTGACCAAGGCCCCCAAGGGCAAGCTGCCCTACATCGATGACGACGGCCGTATCATTGCCGATTCCTCGTTCATCCGTTTCCATCTCGAAGACCGCTATGGCATCGACTTCGATGCCGGCCTGTCGCCGGCCGAGCGGGCGGTGGCCTGGTCGATCGAAAAGATGTGCGAAGACCACCTCTATTGGATGCTGGTGTTCGAACGCTGGATGGACGACCGCAACTTCGCCGCCGGGCCCGCGCAGTTCTTCCGCGGCCTTCCGGCTGTGGTGCGCCCCTTGGTGCAACGCCTGATTCGCGGCAAGCTGCGCCGGACCCTGACGGGCCAGGGGACCGCCCGTCATACTCCCGAGGACCAGGGTCGACTGGCCGAGCGGGACCTGCAGGCGATCCGGGCGGTGGTGGGAACCCGCCGCTTCCTGATGGGCGAGACCCCTTGCGGCGCCGATGCCACGGTTTACGGTTTCGTCGCGGGTGCCCTTTGTCCCCTGTTCGACGGCCCGGTCCATCGCGCCGCCCGCTCGTTCCGCGACTTGGCCGACTATTGTGCACGGATCGAGGGGCAGTTCTACCGGACCTGACGCCAGGCCGCCCCCCCCACAATCGAAGCGAATCATGCAGTTACCCGACGGGTTGGATTATGCCTTGAAATAACGGGGCTTTTCCCCGGTGGGCCGGAAAGGCCGATTCCCGACCGGTTCGACCGGCGATCATGACAAAAGGCTTGCAGGCGCTTGCGTGTTGGCTATAGTGGCGCTCGACACATTCTTGTAGTCCCGCCCAGGAGGTGGGGTTGTAAGGGTGGGCCGTAGGCCCACTTTTTTGTTTTTTTGGGGTTTGGTGTTCGCCGATTGGCTGCAACGCCTGAGTTCCTGGTTTTGGATGGCGCCGGTTTTCAAAGGCGCCCATAGTTGTCGGAAGGCCGCCGGATTTGGACCTTGAGGAACGTATCTCGGCTTTGGTCGCGCCGTCGCTGGAGTCCATGGGTTACGAACTGGTTCGCGTGCTCTTGCAGGGGCGGACGAACCTGACCTTGCAGATCATGGCCGAGCGTCGCGACCGTCAGCCGATGACCGTCGATGACTGCGCCGAGATCAGCCGATCCTTGTCGGCCATTCTCGACGTCGAAGATCCAATTACCGGGGCCTATACCCTGGAAGTGAGTTCGCCCGGCATCGACCGGCCGCTCACTCGTCCGCAGGATTTTGAGCGTTTCGCCGGCTTTGAAGCCAAGGTCGAAACCAAGGAGCCGGTGGAAGGGCGAAAGCGCTTCCGCGGCCAAATGTTGGGTTTGAATGACCAGAACGAGATCCGTCTGGTTGTTGAAGCCAGTGAGATCGTCGTTGCCCTGGCGAATGTGAAATCCGCCAAGCTCGTCTTGACCGATGCGCTGATCGACTGGGTGACGAAGGAACAAGAACAGTAGGCCCGAGAACGGACCCATGGAACGAACAGCAGCATTGCCACGCCCCGAACTCCTCCAGGTTGCCGACGCCGTCGCTCGCGACAAGGGCATCGATCGCGACGAAGTGCTGGAGGCGATGGAACAGGCCATTCAGAAAGCCGGCCGTTCGAAATACGGCCATGAGCACGATATTCGCGCCCACATCGACCGCAAAAACGGCGAGATCCAGCTGTCGCGGTATATGGAAGTGGTCGAAGCGGTGGAAAACGAGGCCACGCAACTGACGGTGGCCCAGGCCCAGCGCAAGAAGCCGGGTGCCGCCATTGGAGACTTCGTCGTCGATTCCCTGCCGCCGATCGATTTCGGGCGTATCGCCGCCCAGACCGCCAAGCAGGTGATCGTCCAGAAGGTCCGCGACGCCGAGCGTCAACGCCAGTTCAACGAGTTCAAGGATCGCGTCGGCGAGATCGTCAACGGTCTGGTCAAGCGTGTGGAATTCGGCAATGTGGTGGTCGACCTTGGTCGCGCCGAGGCGCTGCTGCGCCGTGACGAGCTGATCCCGCGCGAAACCTTCCGCACCGGCGATCGGGTGCGGGCCTTCATCTATGACGTACGGCAGGAACCGCGGGGGCCGCAGATCTTCCTGTCGCGCACCCATCCCCAGTTCATGGCCAAATTGTTCGCCCAGGAAGTGCCGGAAATCTACGACGGCATCATCGAGATCAAGGCGGTCGCCCGTGATCCCGGATCGCGCGCCAAGATCGCCGTGATCAGCCGCGATTCCTCGATTGACCCGGTCGGGGCCTGCGTCGGCATGCGGGGATCCCGCGTGCAGGCGGTGGTGGCCGAACTGCAGGGCGAGAAGATCGACATCATTTCCTGGTCCGCCGACCCGGCGACCTTCATCGTCAATGGCCTCGCTCCGGCCGAAGTGGCCAAGGTGGTTCTTGACGAGGAGGCCAACCGCATCGAGGTGGTGGTTCCCGACGATCAGCTGAGCCTGGCCATCGGCCGTCGCGGCCAGAATGTGCGCCTGGCGTCCCAGCTGACCGGATGGGATATCGACATCCTGACCGAAGCCGAGGAATCCGAACGTCGGACCGAAGAGTTCAAGTCCCGCTCGAAGATGTTCATCGACGCCCTGGACGTCGACGACGTCATCGCCCATCTGTTGGTAACGGAAGGCTTCTCCTCGGTCGAGGAAGTGGCGTTCGTGCCGACCGAAGACCTGACCGATATCGAGGGGTTCGACGAGGGGATCGCTTCGGAACTGCAGCAGCGTGCCCGCGTCTTCCTTGAAGAACAGGACGTTCGCAATGACGAACGCCGCAAGGAACTGGGCGTCGCCGACGCCCTGGCGGCGATCGACGGCCTGTCTTCCAGCCAGGTGGTGACGTTGGGCGAAAAGGGAGTCAAGACCCTGGATGACCTGGCCGATCTTGCCGGCGACGAACTGATCGACCTGCTGGGCAAGGACTCCCTGACTTTGGATCAGGCCAACGCCGTGATCATGGCGGCGCGCGCCCATTGGTTCGACGGCGAGGGCGGACAGGCCTGACGGCCGTAAGGGGCTCGTTGCATGGCTGACGAAGAGCGTCCGAGTGCCGCAGACCCCTGCGACGGGGATGATGACGGTGACCGGTTTCCCCTTGAAGAGGAAACGGGTCCCTGCCGCCGCTGTATCGTCAGCGGCCAGGTTCTGCCCATAGAGCGGTTGATCCGCTTCGTGGTGGGACCCGATGGCCAAGTGGTGCCAGACGTCGAGGCGCGGCTGCCAGGGCGGGGTTTGTGGTTGAGTGCCCGGCGGGATATGGTAAATACGGCTGCAGCGAAATCTCTTTTCGCCAAGGCTTTCCGCCGAAAGGTCGCCGTCCCTGGCGACCTCGGCGAAAGGATCGAAGCCCTTTTGCTACGGCGTTGTATCGAGAGGATCGGCTTGGCCCGGCGGGCCGGCCAAGCGGTATGCGGCTTTGAAAAGGTTCGCGGCGAGTTGAAGGCGGGGCGGGGCAAGGTCCTGTTGGCCGCCGCCGATGGAGCCGCCGACGGCCGCGATAAAGTGCGGGCCCTGGCGCCGTCCCTGCCGCTTGTCGCGGTGTTCACGGGGCATGAATTGGGGGCCGCGTTTGGCCGTGACCGCGCCGTCCATGTCCTGTTGACGGCGGGGCGCCTGGCTGAGGCAGTACTGGTTGATGCCGCGCGACTGGCGGGGTTCCGGCCAGAGTGAGACCCTGATGTCAGGGCAATGTGTGGGATACGGGGGGAGCCCCCTCCGGGTAAGCGAGAGTAAGTCGAACCGATGACCGAGTCCAATGACACCGACCGGAAAGCGCCGTTGAAGCTGTCACCGGGCAAGCTGGAATTGAAGAAGACCGTGGAGACTGGCCAGGTGCGCCAGAGCTTTTCGCACGGGCGATCCAAGGTGGTCACCGTCGAGGTTCGCAAGAAGCGGACGTTCGCGGCCGGCGCCGGTGGCGTTCTGCACGAGGTCAAGGACGGTCCGCGTCCGCCCGAATTCGAGGTAGCCCCCGCTCCGGCGGTTCCGGTTGCGCCGGAACCCGCGGTCGTGGTTCATCCCACCCACGATCTGACCAGCGGTGAGAAGGCCACCCGCGTCAAGGCGCTGCAGGATGCCCTGAAGGCCGAAGAGGAATCCCGTCGTCGCGCCGCCGAAGACGAGCTGCGCCGCAGGTTGGAAGAGGAGGCGCGCCGCGCCGCCGAAGAGGAAGCGCGCCGCAATGCTCCTCCGGTGGCCGAGACCCCGGTGGTCGAGCCCGAGCCTCAGGCCGCGGTCCAGCCGTCTGCCGAGCAGGAGCCCGCTGGCGCCCTGGCGCCGGCCGCTGCGGTTGCCAAGCCGCAGCCCGAGACCGTGGCCGCGACTGCGGTTCGTCCCGAGGCCGCCAAGGTCGCGGCGAAGGCCGATGCCAAGCCGGCAACCGCCGAGACGGCTGCCGATGCCGCGAAGCCCGCGACGCCTTCGATTCCGCCGCTGATGAAGGCGGTGCCGGAAGAGGAAGAGGAAGAGGATCGGGGCAAGCGCCCCGGAGGCCGTCCCGTGGCGCACAAGCCGGTCCCGGTGGTCAAGCGCAGCGAGCCGCGCCGTCGCGAAGGCAAGCTGACCATTACCGCGGCGCTCGATGAGGACGATCGGGGGCAGCGTGGCCGGTCGCTGGCCGCCGTCAAGCGCGCCCGTGAGCGTGAACGGCTGAAGCAGTTGCAGCACTCCACCGAGAAGGTGGTGCGCGAAGTGGTTGTGCCCGAGACCATTTCCGTGCAGGAACTGGCCAATCGTATGGCCGAACGCGGTGCCAACGTCATCAAGTGCCTGATGCGCAACGGCATCATGGCCACCATCAACCAGGTGATCGATGCCGATACCGCCGAGTTGGTGGTCACGGATTTCGGGCATAGCGTCAAACGCGTCGCCGATTCCGACGTCGAGATTGGCCTGGCCGGCACCGCAGATACGGATGAAGTCCTGATGTCCCGTCCCCCGGTTGTGACCGTCATGGGCCACGTCGACCACGGCAAGACCTCGCTGTTGGATGCGCTTCGGTCCACCGACGTGGTGTCGGGCGAGGCCGGCGGCATTACCCAGCATATCGGCGCCTATCAGGTCACGCTGCATAGCGGCGCGCGGATCACCTTCATCGACACCCCCGGCCACGAGGCCTTTACCGCCATGCGTGCCCGTGGCGCCAACATGACGGATATCGTCGTGCTGGTGGTGGCTGCCGACGATGGGATCATGCCGCAGACGGTCGAGGCGATCCGTCATGCCAAGGCCGCCCACGTGCCGATCATCGTCGCCATCAACAAGATCGATAAGCCCGAGGCCAACGTGGCCCGGGTCCGTCAGGAACTGTTGCAGCATGAACTGGTGACCGAGGATCTGGGTGGCGATGTCCTGGCGATCGAAGTGTCTGCCAAGAAGCGCCTGAACCTGGACCTGCTGGAAGAGGCCATCCTGCTGCAGGCCGAAATGCTCGACCTCAAGGCCAACCCGAACCGGGCCGCCCAGGGTGTCGTCATTGAAGCCAAGATCGAGCGTGGGCGTGGCTCGGTGGCAACCGTCCTGGTCCAGAAGGGCACCTTGAAAGTTGGTGACGTGTTCGTCGCCGGTGCGGAATGGGGCCGCGTGCGCGCTTTGGTCAACGACCGCGGCGACAAGGTGCTCGAGGCCGGTCCGTCGATGCCGGTGGAGGTGCTGGGTTTGGCCGGCGCTCCGGCGGCGGGCGACGATTTCGTCACCGTCGAGACCGAGGTGCGGGCCCGCGAGGTTGCCGGCTATCGCCAGCGCAAGGAGCGCGATGCCAAGGCCGCGGCCGGAGCGCGTGGCACTCTGGAAGAGATGTTCTCGAAGATTGCCGCCGGCGAGGCCAAGGAGTTGCCGGTGGTGATCAAGGGCGACGTTCAGGGCTCGGTGGAGGCCATCGTGGCGACGCTGGAGCGGATGGGAACCGACGAAGTCAAGGTTCGCGTCCTGCATTCCGCCGTTGGCGGCATCAACGAGTCCGACGTGACACTGGCCAAGGCCTCCAATGCCCTGGTCATCGGGTTCAATGTCCGCGCCAACCCGCAAGCACGCGACATGGCCCGGCGCGATACCGTCGATATCCGCTACTATTCGATCATCTATGACGTGGCCGACGATCTGCGTCAGGCCCTGACGGGTATGCTGGCGCCGACCCTGAAGGAACGTTTCCTGGGCAACGCCGAAATCCGCGAAGTCTTCTCGATCACCAAGGTCGGCAAGGTGGCCGGTTGCCTGATCACCGAAGGCATCGTCAAGCGCGGGGCCAAGGTCCGCCTGTTGCGCGACGACGTGGTCATCCACGAGGGGGCGCTGGGTCAGTTGAAGCGCTTCAAGGACGATGTCCGCGAAGTGCGCGAGGGCTACGAGTGCGGTATGTCGTTCGAGAGCTACAACGACCTGCAGGTCGGTGACGTAATCGAATGTTTTGAGGTCGAAGAGGTTGCCGGCATCCTCTAAGACGGATGCCGGAAACCTTTCAACCGACGGAGGCATGCCATGAGCCGAGGGCAGCGCGAGCCCAGCCAGCGCCAATTGCGTGTTGGCGAGGAGCTTCGGCATATGATCGCCAGCATTCTGGAACGCGGGGACATTCGCGACGGTGACGTCGCGGGGCGCCCCGTGACCGTCACCGAGGTGACAGTCAGTCCGGACCTGCGCAACGCCACCGTTTTCGTGGTTCCCTTGGGGGGCGGCGACGTGGCGTCGCTGCTGGCGGGACTGAAGCGGGCCAAGCCTTTCCTGCGCCACGAGTTGGCGCGCAAGGTGCAGCTGCGCCTGGTGCCCGACCTGGCGTTTGCCGCCGATACCACCTTCGATAATGCCAGCCGGATCGATGCCCTGCTGCACAGCCCCGAAGTGCAGCGCGACCTGGGGATGGAAGACCTTGGCGACGAGGACGATCGGACGGTCGAAGACCATGAAGGGCAGGACGATGGGGCCTGAACCGTCATCCTCGACGGGGTCGTGGCATCATGGGGCGTAGGCGGACCGGCAAGCCGATTCACGGCTGGATTGCCATCGATAAGCCACTGGGCATGACCTCGACGGATGTGGTGACGCGGGTGCGCCGTTTGACCGGGGCCGCCAAGGTCGGCCACGGCGGAACCCTGGATCCCCTGGCGTCGGGCGTTCTACCCATCGCGCTGGGCGAGGCGACCAAGACCGTCGCCTATGTCATGGACGGGGCTAAATGCTATCGCTGGAGCGTAACCTGGGGAGAGGCGCGCAGCACCGACGATGCCGAAGGCGTGGTGGTGGCGCAAAGCGATGTCCGGCCGCAACCGGCCGAGATCGAGGCGGCGCTGGCCGGCTTCCTGGGCCAGATCGAACAGATCCCACCGGCCTATTCGGCGGTGAAGATCGGCGGTCAGCGCGCCTATGACCTGGCTCGCGCCGACCAACCGGTGGTCTTGACGCCGCGCATCGTGCGGATCGATCGTTTTGCCCTGGTCGAGGCCGGGTCCGACTGGGCTACCTTCGAGGTCGGCTGCGGCAAGGGCGCCTATATCCGCTCTTTGGCCCGCGATCTTGCCAAGGTGCTCGGCACCGTCGGGTATGTGTCCTATTTGCGCCGCACGCGCTGTGGTCCATTTGACGAGACCGGCGCGATTTCCCTGGATATGCTCGAAGACTTTGGGCATAGTGCCGCCTCTGCGAACCTGGTGCTTCCCGTCAAGACCGCGCTGGACGACATCCCGGCCCTGGCCCTGACGGAAGATGAGGCCCGCCGCCTGCAGAATGGTCAGGTCCTGTCGGCCATCCGACTGACCTCCCAAATCTCCGATCCGTCCATTTCCGCCGGGATAGCCGTGCGAGCCATGGCCGAAGAGCGAGTGGTGGCGTTGGCCCGTATCGAAGACGGCGAGGTCCGTCCGATACGTGTTTTGAACCTTTGACAAACGGAGTCCCCGATGTCGATCAGCGCAGCGCGCAAGCAGGAACTTATCAAGGAATATGCCACCACGGCGAACGATACCGGATCGCCTGAGGTGCAGGTTGCCATTCTGTCCGAACGGATCCGCAACCTGACCGAGCATTTCAAGGACCACAAGAAGGATTTCCACTCCCGCCGCGGCCTGCTCATCCTGGTGGGCCAGCGTCGTCGCCTGTTGGATTACCTGAAGGCGAATAGTCAGGCGCGCTATGAACAGCTGATTGCCCGCCTCGGCCTGCGCAAGTAAGGCCGTCGTGGTATCGCCACGGCCGTCGGCAAGGGCGGCCCGTGACGTTGGATGTTATTTTGGGACCCGCGCGGGGAGTACCTCGCGCGGGTAGTGCCATGTCCGCAAACAGGTCGCGCGGGATGTCCTTAAGCGTTGACCGATGCGGGCTGCCGGCACATGTAAGAGCACGAAAGCAGAGGGCTGCAGAAGTGCGATGCCCGGGACGTGGCAATCCGGCTACGCCCCTTGGGATAAGGAAAAGAAACGTATGTCCATGTTCAAACCCTTCCGTAAAGAGCTGACCTGGGGTGGCCGCAAGCTGGTTCTGGAGACCGGCACGATCGCCCGGCAGGCCGACGGCGCCGTCCTGGCCACTTATGGCGAGACCAAGGTGCTCTGCACGGTGGTCGCGGCCAAGACGGTCAAGCCCGGGGTGGATTTCTTCCCCCTGACCGTCAACTATCAGGAAAAGGCTTTTGCCGCCGGCAAGATTCCCGGTGGCTTCTTCAAGCGCGAAGGCCGTCCCAGCGAGAAGGAGACTCTGGTCTCCCGCCTGATCGATCGTCCGATCCGTCCGCTGTTCGCCGATGGCTTCCGCAACGAAACCCAGGTCATCTGCACGGTTCTGGCCCACGACCTGGAGAACGATCCCGATATCGTCTCGATGGTGGGCACGTCCGCGGCCTTGACCATTTCCGGCGTTCCCTTCATGGGGCCGGTCGGAGCCGCCCGCGTCGGCTACATCGACGGCCAGTATGTCCTGAACCCGACCGTTGCCGACATCGAGAAGTCCGATCTGGAGCTGGTGGTTGCCGGCACCGTCGAGGGCGTCCTGATGGTCGAGTCCGAGGCCAAGGAGCTGTCCGAAGAGGTCATGCTGGGTGCCGTGACCTTTGGTCACGAGTCCTTCCAGCCGGTGATCAAGGCGATCATTGAACTGGCCGAACTGTGCGCCAAGGAGCCGTGGGATCTGTCACCCGCGCCGGCCGAGGTCGAGACCGTGCGCGCCAAGTTCACCCAAGGCGGCATCGTCGCCGCGCTGGCTGACGCCTACAAGATCGTCGTCAAGCAGGATCGCTATGCCAAGGTGGCGGAAGTCAAGGCCAAGGCGATCGAAAGCCTGGGTGACAACGCTGCCGAACTGGCGGTCGCGCCCGACGTCTTCAAGGGACTGGAGTCCGACGTCGTTCGCGGCAACATCCTGAAGACCGGCATCCGCATCGACGGCCGCGACACCAAGACGGTGCGTCCGATTTCCGTCGAGGTCGGGGTGCTGCCCCGGGCCCACGGCTCGGCCCTGTTCACCCGCGGCGAGACCCAGGCCCTGGTGGTGACCACGCTGGGGACCGGCCAGGACGAGCAGGTGATCGATGCGCTGGGCGGCGAATACCGCGAACGCTTCATGCTGCACTATAATTTCCCGCCCTATTCGGTCGGCGAAGCGGGCCGCATCGGCTCGCCCGGTCGGCGCGAAATCGGTCACGGCAAGCTGGCCTGGCGTGCGATCCACCCGACCCTGCCGACCAAGGAAGCGTTCCCCTACACGCTGCGGGTGGTGTCCGAGATCACCGAGTCCAACGGTTCGTCCTCGATGGCCACGGTGTGCGGTTCGTCGCTGGCCCTGATGGACGCCGGTGTGCCGCTGCCGCGCCCCGTCGCCGGCATCGCCATGGGCCTGATCAAGGAGGCGGACGGCTTTGCCGTGCTGACCGACATCCTGGGCGATGAGGATCATCTGGGTGACATGGACTTCAAGGTGGCCGGGACCGATTCCGGCGTCACCGCCCTGCAGATGGACATCAAGATCACCTCGATCACCAAGGAGATCATGGGGATCGCCCTGGCGCAGGCCAAGGACGGTCGCATGCACATCCTGGGCGAGATGGCCAAGGCCATCGACCGCGCCCGCGAAGCGGTGTCGGGCAATGCGCCGCGGATCGTTACCTTCGCCATTCCGAAGGACAAGATCCGCGAAGTGATCGGCACCGGGGGCAAGGTGATCCGCGAGATCTGCGAGCAGACCGGGGCCAAGATCGACATCGAGGACGACGGCACCATCAAGGTGGCGTCGGTCGATTCCGAGGCCGGCCAGCGAGCCATCGACTGGATCAAGGGCATCGTTGCCGAGCCGGAACTGGGCGTGGTGTACACCGGCAAGGTGGTGAAGACCGTCGATTTCGGCGCCTTCGTCAACTTCCTGGGGTCCCGTGACGGCCTGGTCCATGTTTCCGAACTGGCCCCTCGCCGTGTCGAGAAAGTGACCGACGTGGTCAAGATGGGCGACGCCGTCAAGGTCAAGGTCATCGGCTTCGACGACCGCGGCAAGGTCAAGCTGTCGATGAAGCAGGTCGACCAGGCGACTGGCGAAGACCTGACCAAGAAGGAAGAGAAGTCCGAGGCATGAACCCGCTTATTCTGCCACGGGTGATCGGCCATCGCGGGGCGGCAGCCTATGCGCCGGAGAACACCCTGGCGGGATTTGCCCATGCTGCCCGGCTGGGGGTCACCTGGATCGAGATCGATGTCCAGCTGACCTCCGACGGGGTCCCGGTGGTTTTCCATGACGACCATCTGGAACGGACGACCGACGGCGCCGGCCGTCTGGTCGAGACCTCTTACGTCGACCTGCTTCGGCTGGATGCCGGTCGCTGGTTCGGTGACGCGTTCGCCGGCCAGCGGATTCCGACATTGGTCGAGACCTTGGCCTTCCTGGCGGAGGCCGGGATCGGCCTCTGCCTGGAAGTCAAGGCCGACGAAGTGCGGGGAGCGGCCACTGCTCGGGAGGCACTGGCCTGTCTTGCACGCAACTGGCCGGCATCGGCGCCGCAACCGCTGCTGTCCAGTTTCGCCCGCAGCGCCATGGTGGCAATGGCCGAGGCGGCACCCCATCTGCCACGGGGGTGGCTGGTGGAAGGCCTGCCGCCCGACTGGCGGGAGGCGTCTTGCCGGTTCGGCTGTAAAAGCTTGCACATCGATCAGCGCGCTTTGGATGCCGACACGGCGGCGTCCATCACAGGGGAGGGGCTGGCCCTGCTTGCCTACACGGTCAACGAGCCGAAACGGGCCGCCGACCTGTGGGCATGGGGGACCGCCGCACTATTCAGCGATTGTCCCGATCGTCTCGGGACCGTGCTGTAGCAGCCGGGGATGGGCGCCAGCGCGCCCGTCGGTGGCGCGGCGGCAGGGCCGGGACCAATGACAAAGGGACCGAAAGTGGAGTGGACGTCGACGTGAAAGCTTTGAAATCACTGGTTATTTCCGGTCGTGAGGTGCTGCCTTTGGTGGAGGGCGGCAAGGGGATTGCGGTTTCCAACGGCGAAAGCTCCGGCGCCTGGGCGGCGACGGGAGCGGTCGGGACCTTCTCCGGCGTCAATGCCGACTTCTATGACGAGGACGGTCGGTTCGTGCCGGTCGCCTATACCGGCAAGACGCGCCGCGAACGGCACGGCGAACTGATCGCCTATGGCATCCGCGGCGGCATCGCCCAGGCCCGCATCGCCCACGATGTGGCCGGCGGCAAGGGCCGCATCCACATGAACGTCCTGTGGGAGATGGGTGGGGCCGAAGAGATTCTGCAAGGGGTGCTGGAAGGGGCCAAGGGCCTGATCCATGGCGTGACCTGTGGTGCGGGCATGCCCTATCGGGTGGCCGAGATCGCCGCCTCCTATAGCGTCCACTACTATCCCATCGTGTCCTCGGCACGAGCTTTCGCCGCGCTGTGGAAGCGGTCCTACCACAAGTTTCCCCAATGGTTGGGTGGTGTGGTCTATGAGGACCCCTGGCTGGCCGGTGGGCACAACGGCCTGTCCAATTCCGAAAATCCGGAACTGCCCCAGCCCCCGCTGCCCCGCGTCGCCGCCTTGCGCGCTGCCATGCGCCAGGCCGGGGTGCCGGAAGTGCCCCTGCTGGTTGCCGGTGGCGTCTGGTGCCTCAAGGAATGGGAAGACTTCCTGGACAATCCCGAAATCGGTCCGGTGGCCTTCCAGTTCGGTACCCGCCCGCTGCTGACCCGGGAAAGTCCGATTTCGGACGGCTGGAAGACCCGTCTGCTGTCCCTTGAGCCCGGCGACGTGCTGCTGCACCGCTTCAGCCCGACCGGTTTCTATTCGTCGGCGGTGAAGAACAGCTTCATTCTGGAGTTGTGCCAACGCCTTGACCACCAGATTCCCTATTCGGCCGAACCGCTGGGCGAACATTCCGCCCAGTTGGCCATCGGCCTGCGTGGCCGCATGGTCTATGTGACGCCGGCCGACAAGCTCAAAGCCCAGCAGTGGGCGTCGGAAGGATTCGCCGAACCGCTCAGGACGCCGGATTCCACCTTGATTTTTGTCAGCCCCGAGCGGGCCGAAAGCATCCGCCGCGATCAGGTGGACTGCATGGGCTGCCTGTCGGCCTGCAATTTCTCCAACTGGTCGCAGGCCGAGGCGGGGACCACCGGCAAGAAGGCGGATCCGCGCAGTTTCTGCATCCAGAAGACTTTGCAGAACATCGCCCATGCCGGTGACGTCGAGACCGAGCT
>Ga0326727_10008673_pt1 | contig 25600 bp, 22 predicted proteins | sample MB2enrmetagenome_FD_207643 | JGI IMG/M metagenome (GOLD analysis project Ga0326727, IMG submission 207643) | Lab enriched peat soil microbial communities from McLean, Ithaca, NY, United States - MB29MY | ecosystem: Environmental > Terrestrial > Soil > Wetlands > Peat | place: USA: New York...
TCTCTTTTCGAAAGGGTTTTGAAGCGCGGAATGAACGACAGACAAGTAATAATAGAAGTGACAGCAAGCCGCAAAAGTCGCGCTTATTTTCAGCGCTCCGTGGTCTAAAGGATGGGGTCCACCTGTATGAAAGGACGTAAAAACCCAGCGGCGTGCTGATGGCTCGAACGATTCCCACACGCCCGCCTCCGGATTTGGAGTTTTTGACTGGTGACATGGCGTGTCTTTTACGCTGTGCGGTCTCAGATAGCCAACAAAATATCCGCGATGACATCAAGGCTGCAACAATTCGCCCACGGTGCTTTTCAATTGCGGCGGCAGGTAGGGTTTGCCGAGGAACCGGTCCACCTTGGCGGGGTGCTCGGCAATGAACGTGCTGTCGATGGTGCCGCTCAACAACACGGTCCTGAGCGCGGGATTGATCTGGTGCGACAATTCAATGAGCTGCAATCCGTTCATTTCGCCCATCTCATAGTCCGTCACCAGGGCCACGGGCTTTGGGTTGGCTTCCTGCAGGGCCTGCAAGGCGGCTTTGGGATCGGTGAAAATCCGCACCTCATATCCCTCCCCTTGCAGGACCGTGGCGGCGAATTCCACCAGCAGGGCGTTATCGTCAACAACATAGATCAGCCCGGTCCGCGCCGGGCTTTTGCGGGAGGGTTTGGCGCTGCTCATAAGATGTTTTGACGGCGGCATTTGTATGCGTTGGCGGGGCGGCAAGGCAAGCGGAAATTAGACAAGCCGAATTTCTATTTGCGCTACGGGGGGGCGGTGAGCCATAGTGTTTGCCGGGAAGATCTAAACCGTGTCGCCCGCGTCAATGGACCTATGAAAAAACGAAATCCTGACGAGCCCAGCCCAGCCCGGCGCAAACGCGCCCAGCCGCGCGCCACCCAGGCCGGGCCCGCCCCAAAGACCAGCCGTCTCAAGATCCCCCCCATTCTGCTCGAAGGCGACGACGCCCCTCCCCCCGCGGCCGGCGGTCCCGGCCAGCGTTACGCCCTGGGTCCGACGCCGCCGGCGGCGCGGGCGGCGGCGGCGGAGAGCCCACTGCCGGAGGCCTACGGCACGCAGCAATTATTCTTGACAGCAAGGGACCCGCACTGGCTTTACGCCCACTGGGACATGACCGCCGCCCAACTCAAAAAATACAACAGCCTGTCGGCGGACGGCCACCTGGCGCTGCGCATTCATCGCGGCGCGTTGGAGGCCGCGCCGTTGTCCGAAATCCACGTCCATCCGCAATCGCGCAATTGGTTTGTGCCCGTGCCCGAGGCGGGCGCGAAGTATTGGAGCGCGCTGGGGTATTACGACGCCGCTCGGCGCTGGGTCGGGCTGGCCTGTTCGGGGGCGACCCTGACGCCCGCCGAGACCTTGTCCGAGGAAACCACCCTGCGCTTCGCCACCATTCCGGCTGACGTGCCGTTTGCCCAATTGGTTTCGATTGTCAAGAAAGTTTTGCCCGAACATGCGCCGCTGGCCGAAGCCTTGGAACAATTGCGCGCCCACGGCTACGAAGGACTCCCCGAGCCGGAGGAGATCGGGCAGGAATGGACTCCCGACCAGGACCTGGCCCTGGCCGAAGTTGTCTTGATGGACCCGGTGCGCCGCGTCTGGGTCGGGTCGCTCGAGATCACGGAATTGGTCCGGCGCCAGTTGGGCCGGGAGGTTTCGTCCATCGGCGCCCCATTCGGGCTGCCCGCGGGCGCATTGGGCGGCGTATCCAGCCCGTTCGGAGTGGCCGGCCCGCGCGGTTTCTGGTTCAACATCAACGCGGAGTTGATCATCTACGGGGCCACCGAGCCTGATGCCACCGTGACCATCGGGGACCGCCCCATCCAACTGAGGCCCGACGGGAGCTTCAGTTTTCGTTTTGCGCTGCCCGACGGGGAATATTCCCTTCCGGCCGTGGCGCAATCGGCCGATGGCGGGGAGACGCGCGAGGCCCGCCTGCAATTCAGCCGGAGCACGGCCTATCAAGGCGAGGTGGGCGCGCATCCGCAGGAGGAGCTGCTGCCGCCGCCGCTGGCCACAGCCGTGGCCTGAACCCATGGCAGGCGCCGGCCCTGCCGTTTGCCGCCATGCGAGGTTATTTTGCCTTACTCCTGCACGCGCACCTGCCGTTTGTCCGGCATCCTGAGCACGAGAAATTCCTGGAGGAAAACTGGCTTTTTGAGGCCATCACCGAAACGTACCTGCCGCTGCTCCAGATGCTGGAAGGCTGGCAGGACGACGGCGTGCCGGCGCGGCTGACCGTGTCGCTTTCCCCGCCGCTCTGCGCCATGCTGCTGGATCCCCTGTTGCAGGAACGCTACACCCGGCACCTCGACGGCCTGATCGTCCTGGCCGAAAACGAAATTCATCGCACGCACTGGGAGCCATCCACGCGCGAACTGGCCCGGCTCTACCATGACCGCTTCGCCGCCCTGCGCCAGGCCTGGAACGATTACGGCCGGAATCTGGCGGGCGCTTTCCGCAAATTCCAGGACAACGGCCTGATTGAGATCGCCACCTCCGCCGCCACCCACGCCTTGCTCCCCCTGTTGCTTGACAACCCGCCCTGCCTGCGCGCGCAAATCTTCATCGCCCGCGACTACCACCGCGATTGTTTCGGCCGCGAACCGCGCGGCATCTGGCTCCCGGAATGCGCGTTTGCCGAAGGCATCGAGGCCGTCCTGCAAGAGGCCGACCTGCGCTGGTTCGTCACCGACACCCACGGCCTCCTGCACGCGCGTCCGCGGCCGCGCTACGGCGTTTATGCGCCGGTCTTCACCCCCAGCGGCGTGGCCGCCTTCGGGCGCGATTTTGAATCCGCCCGCCAGGTTTGGAGCAAGGAGGAAGGCTACCCCGGCGACAACCGCTACCGCGATTTTTACCGGGACATCGGGTTCGACCTCGATTTCGATTACGTCAAGAATTATTGTCCGGCGCCCGGCCTGCGCGGCTTCACCGGCATCAAATATCATCGCATCACCGGCGGGAAAGGCGACAAGCAGATTTACGACCGGGCGGCGGCGTTGCGCGCCGCCGACGAGCACGCCGCCCATTTTCTCCAGGCGCGCGTGGCGCAAAGCAACAAGCTGGGCGGGATCATGGACCGGCCGCCCCTGATTCTTTCGCCCTACGACGCGGAATTGTTCGGACACTGGTGGTATGAAGGGCCGGAATTTTTGAATTATTTCATCCGCAAAGCCTGTTATGATCAGCAATCCTTCAGCCTGATAACACCGGACGAGTATTTGCGCCGCCATTCCACGCTGCAAGTGGCCACGCCCGCGGCCTCCAGTTGGGGGGAGGAAGGTTACTGGCGGGTCTGGCTCAACGAATCCAACGAGTGGATTTATCCCCATCTGCGCATTGCCCAGCCGCGCATGACGGAATTGGCCGACCGTTTCGCCAGGCCCACGGCGGTGCAGGAGCGCGCCTTGCAACAAGCCGCCCGCGAACTGTTGCTGGCCCAGGCCAGTGACTGGCCGTTCATCCTGCGCACCGGCACCAGTCCCGAGTACGCCGGCAAACGGGTCAGGGACCATCTGCGCCGTTTCATCGCCCTTTACGAGCAATTGACCGCCAAAAAGATCGACGAACCCTGGCTGCGCGAAATTGAGCGCCTGGACAACATCTTCCCCAAGCTCGATTACCGCCTGTGGAAATCGAACGGAGGCCGCGCCACCAGCGAGAGACTTTTCCAGGGAAAGCCTTGACAGGCCATAACGGAAGGCGTTATAGTTTGGGGGATGATACGGAGAGAGATTATGAAAACAAACAAGCCGGCCCCGATTCACCCGGGAGAAATTCTCCGCGAGGAATTCATGAAGCCCCATGTCTTGTCGCAGAATGCGCTGGCCCGGGCGTTGAACGTGCCGCCCCGCCGCATCAACGAAATCGTTCTGGAAAAGCGGGGCATCTCAGCCGACACCGCCTTGCGCCTGGCCCGCTGCTTCGGCACCACGGCGGAATTATGGACCGGCTTGCAGGCGGACTATGACTTGCGCGTGGCCCGGCACGAGCGCGAGGGAAAAATCGAGCGCGATGTTCAACCTCTGGCGGCGCTGGAAGCGGCCTGAGAATGGCAAATGAGAAATTCTCATTGGCCAATTCCCGACTCAACGGGCCGTGGCGGCACACAAGTTGGCGGAAACTTTTCCATGTCTTGGGCGGGGCGATATGGTATGCTGGCGGGGTGGAAAAAGTCGTCCGCGTATTTCATTCCTTCGCCGAGGCCGAGAAGGCCGGGGAGGAATACTATCGCTCGCTGACGCCGGAACAGCGGCTCGAAATCCTGTTCGAATTGGTCCAGTCCCAACAAGCCGATGAGCCTGAGCAAAGACCTGAGAGAGTTTGTCGAGTTATTAAACTCCAGGAAGATTAAATACGTGCTGGTGGGCGGCCATGCCGTCGCCTATCACGGTTTCCCGCGGTTTACGGGGGACGTGGATTTTTTTATTGACGCATCTCCTGAAAATGCCGCGCTGGTCGCGGCCGCGGTCGGCGATTTCGGCTTTGCCGGTCTCGGATTCACCGAAGCCGATTTTCGAAGGCCCGACACCGTCGTTCAACTCGGGCGCCCTCCTCATCGTATCGACATCCTGACTTCCGTCACGGCGGTTTCCTTCGCGGAGGCGTGGCCAACCCGCGTTGCCGCCACCCTCGACGGCCTGCCTGTCTGGGTCATCAGCAAAGAGCTGCTGCTGCGAAACAAGCTCGCCACCGGGCGCCCCCAAGACCTGGCCGATGCCAGGAAAATCGGGTGAATCACCGCCCGATCACTTCAAGGAACCCGGTTTCATCGAGGATTTTGATCCCCAGTTCCTGCGCCTTTTGCAGTTTTGAGCCCGCTTCGCCGCCGGCCACAACGTAGTCGGTGTTGCGGCTGACGGCGGCGGTGACTTTGCCGCCCAAGGCTTCGATGCGCCCCCCGGCCTCCTCCCGCGTCATGGAGGCCAGCGTGCCGGTCAAGACAAACGTTTTGCCGGCCAGCGGCAGGCTTTCCTGGCGTCCCGCCGTTTTCCGGCTCTGCGGGCGGATGCCCAACTCCTTCATGCGCCGCAAAACCCGGCGGCCCGCCTCCGAGGCGAAATAGCCCAGGACGCTTTGCGCCACGACCGGCCCGACTTCCGTGTTGATGCCCGGCTCTTTTTCGTTCTTCCTCCGGCTCCTTTCGGCGAAACCGGCGTCGAGCAGGCGTTGCGCGGCCGCCTCGGCCTCCTGCCTGAGCCGGGCGCTCTCTTCGGGCCTGTCGCGGCGCGCCTGGCGGGCCTGTTCCGTTTTCTCGTGATAAGCGATGACATCGCGCAGCAGGGGCGATTCCGCCACCTCCTCGATGGTGTCGTGGAAGGCCGCCAACTGGCCGGCGGTGGTTTTGCCCACCTCGGGAATGGCCAGCCCGAACAGCCAGCGCGAGAGCGGCGCCGTTCTGGCCCGCGCGATGGCCTGGATGGCCTTTTCCGCGTTTTTGCCGCCGAAGACGCGCGGGGCCTCCTCGCTGCCCAGGTTGAGTTCGGCCAGCGCCTCAACTGTCAAGTTGAATAAATCCAGCGGCTCCGGCGCCAGGCCGCGCTCCACCAGTTTGTCCGCCACGATCCCCCCCACGCTTTCGATGTCCAGCGCCCCGCGGGCGGTGAAGAATTCGACGCGGCGCGTGGCCTGGGCGGGGCACTGGAGGTTCTCGCAGCGCCAGGCGACGTATTGCGGATCGCGCCGGACCGGGCCGCCGCACACCGGGCATTTTCCGTGGATATGCTTGACAAAATCGAAGGGCTGCGCCCCCGGCGGCCTTTGGTTCAGCGCCACGCCCACCACCGCCGGGATCACTTCCCCCGCCTTTTCAATCGTCACCGTGTCGCCGATGCGGATGTCCTTGCGTTTGATTTCGTCTTCATTGTGCAGGGTGGCCCGGCTGATGGTGCTGCCGGCCAGGAAGACCGGCTCCAATTCCGCCACGGGCGTCAGCGCGCCGGTGCGGCCCACCTGGATGGTGATGCCGTTGAGTTTTGTCCGCGCCTGTTCCGGCGCGTATTTGTAGGCCATGGCCCAGCGCGGGGCGTGCGTCGTGTATCCGGCCCGCTCGCGCAAGGCCAGATCGTTCAGCTTGATGACGGCGCCGTCGGTTTCGTAGTCGAAGTCATGGCGGATCTTGTCCAGTTCATCAATGGCGGCAAAGAGTTCGGCTTCCGTCTGGCACAACCAGATTTTTTCAGGCGTCCTGAATCCGCTCTCACCCAGCCAATGCAGCAATTCCCGGTGTGTCACGGGGATAACTCCGCCCTCAATCTGGCCCGTGCCGTAGAACACCGCGCCCAGCGGCCGTTTGGCCACGATGCGCGGGTCCAACTGTTTGAGCGAGCCGGCGGCGGCGTTGCGCGGATTGGCAAAAACCTCCTCCCCGGCGGCGGCGCGCTGTTCGTTGAGCTTTTTGAACCCGGCCCGCGTCATGTACACCTCGCCCCGCGCTTCCAGGACGCGCGGAGGCGGCTGGCCGGGGAATCGCAGCGGGATGGAGCGGATGGTTTTCAAATTGGAGGTGATGTCGTCGCCGGTGGTCCCGTCGCCCCGCGTCGAACCGCAAACCAGCGCGCCGTTTTCGTAGCGCAAATTCACCGCCAGTCCATCGACCTTCGGCTCCACCGTCCAAACCAGGGTTTCGTTGGGGAGAAGTTTCTGGGCGCGCCGGAGGAAACTCCGCACCTCCTCCTGGGAATAGGTGTTGTCCAGGCTGAGCATGGGCAGCAAATGCCGCACGGGCTGGAACGCTTTCACCGGCTCGCCGCCCACCCGTTGCGTCGGCGACTCCGGCGTGATCAGCGCCGGAAAGTCCTTCTCCAGATCGGCCAGTTCCCGGTAAAGCCGGTCGTATTCCTGGTCGCTGATGAGCGGCTGGTTCCGCACGTAATAAAGGTAATCATGCCGCTGAATCTCCGCAGCCAGGCGGGCGTGTTTTGTTCTGGCCTCCGACAACGTCATGGCAAATATCCTAAGGTCCGAGGCGCGGCTTGTCCACGGCCCGATTGACGACGGCGGCGCAGGCTTGTTTCGCCGCGGCGATAAACTGCGCCCCCGCCTGCGAGAGGGGCGGGACATGCATCACGCCGACCACGATGGGCGGCAGGCTCGGTTGGATGGGCAGCAGCCTCAACCGCGGCCCGGCCAGGCAGCGCAGCGACGAGGGCGCGATGGCGATGCCCTTTCCCGCTTCGACAGCCGCCATCAGGCTGGTCACGCTGTCGTGTTCCTCCGCGACCACCGGGTCAAACCCAAAGGGCCGGAAAATCTCCCGCAGCCAGGCGTGATATTCGGGGTATTCTTCCCGCGAATAGCCGATCAATCGCTCCTGTTTGATTTGCCGCTCCGGCACCGCCCGCTTCCTGGCCAGCGGATGCGACGCCGCCACCGCGCAGCACAACGGATAGCCCGCCAGTTTCTCGAAGACCAACTGCCGCCCCATGCGGCCGGCGGGCCTGACGCCCAGGGCGACGTCCAACTTCCGTTCCAGCAGCCTTCGGCCGCATTCTTCGATTGAGCAATCGTGCAGGGCGACGCGGGTGCCCGGATGCTCCTGCTCAAACAACTTCAGCGCCGCGGGCAGGATTTCCACCGTCAACGACGGCGCGTAACCGACGCGCACCTGGCCGCGCGCCCCTTTGGCCATGGCCCGCACGGCCTGCACCGCCTGGTCGTACCGCAACAGGACGGCCCGGGCCTCGTTGAGAAAAAGTTTTCCCGCCTCGGTCAGCTCCAGCGATTTGGCGGTGCGCTTGAACAACTCCACCCCCAGTTCCTCTTCCAGGTCGCGGATTTGGCGGCTGAGGGGCGGTTGCGAGACGTGCAGGCGGGCCGCCGCCCGCGTCACATTCTGCTCCTCCGCCACGGCGGTGAAATAGCGCAAATGCCGCAGTTCCATGCTTCCAGCATACCTTCCGGGTATGGTCAGTCAACCCACATAGTCTTTCCCCAAAGGCCCGCGCCTGGAGTATGGTTCACCGTGAATGAGAAAGGAAATGTTATGATGAACATTCGAAAGTCAGAAGAACGGGGCCACGCCAACCACGGCTGGCTCGATTCCTACCACACCTTCAGCTTTGCCGATTATTACGATCCGAAGCATGAGAACTTCCGGGCCTTGCGCGTCATCAATGAGGACTTCGTCGCCCCCGGCAGGGGCTTTGGCGCCCATCCGCATCGCGATATGGAGATCATCACGTATATGCTGAGCGGGGCGCTGGAGCACAAGGATTCGATGGGCAACGGCCGGGTCATCCGGGCGGGCGAGGCGCAATACATGGCCGCCGGCACGGGGATCATGCACAGCGAGTTCAATCCCAAGAAGGACGAGCCGGCGCACCTGTTGCAAATCTGGATTCTGCCCGACGAGATTGGCGTCAAGCCGCGCTACGCGGAGAAATCATTGGCCGGGGCGGAAACGGGCCAATGGCACCTGGTCACGAGCAAGACGGGGCGGATCGGCTCGATCGCCATCCATCAGGACGCCGATCTTTGGCTGGCGAAGCTGGAGGCGGGGCAGCGGGTCACGCACGCTCTGGCCGACTCCCGGCACGCCTGGTTGCACGTTGCTGAAGGCAAGGTTAGTGTAAACGGACAGGAACTGGCCGCCGGAGACGCGGCGGCGTTTGACGGACGCGGCGCGGCGGAAGTGAAGGCCCTGGAGCGCGCCCAAGTCCTTTTATTTGACCTGAATTGAGGCCCAATGGAACTATGAACACGACGATCACGCCGGAACAATTGATCACCCAACTCAGGTGGCGCTACGCCACAAAACAGTTCGATCCCAAGCGAAAGATCAGCGACCGCGATTGGGCGGCGCTGGAAGAAGCGCTGCTGTTGACGCCCTCCAGTTGCGGCTTGCAGCCGTGGGGTTTCATCGTGGTGAAGGACCCGGCCCTGCGCGCCAAACTGCGCGAGGTGTCCTGGGGCCAGGCCCAAATCGTCGAGGCGTCGCATCTGGTCGTTTTCGCGTCCAAGATCAACCTCGGCGAGAGCGAGGTGGACGCTCTTGTGAAACGCGTCGCCGAGGTGCGCGGCACGCCCGTCGAGAAGTTGGCCGGGTTCCGCGCCATGGTAACAGGCTCCGTGCTGCAAGGCATGGACGGGCCGGCCCGCGACGCCTGGGCCAGGAACCAGGTTTTTATCGCCCTGGGCAATCTTTTGGCCTCCGCCGCCGTGCTGGGCATTGACGCTTGTCCCATGGAAGGTTTCGAGCGCGACAAATATGACGCCATACTCGGCCTGCCCCAAAAGAACCTCGCCTCCGCCGTGGTTGCCACCTTGGGCTACCGTTCGCCGGCAGACAAATACGCCACCACCCCCAAGGTCCGCTTTCCCAGGGAGCAGGTGTTCATCGAAATCTGAAAAGGCGGTTTGCAACCGGCCCGCCGCCGCCTACATTGCCGCATGGAAGTGACGCGAACGGCTTTCGGCGCCTGGAACGGCGGCCGGTTTATGAATTTCGGCGAAGCGCTCTCCGACGAGAGTTGGATCAAGCTGGCGCAGCGGGCCTGCCAGGGCGGCATCCGCACATTCCTGACAGCGGACGTCTATGGCTGCGGGCAGGCGGATGAACTCCTGGGCCGCGCCCTGGCCGGCGTGCCGCGCGCGGATTACTGCCTGGCCGGCGCGGTCGGGCACGATTTCTACAAGGGCCGGCGCGATGGGCCGCGCGGCTTCCCGCGCTTCACGGACCCCGCCTTGCGTTCCCCGCGCGATTATGGCGATTACCTGCGCATGGCGGCCGAGAAATCCCTGCAACGCTGCCGCGCCGACAAATTCGACCTGCTCCTCCTGCACAATCCCGACTCGATCGGTTATTCCAGCGACAAGGTCTGGTCGGCGATGGACAAATTGCGCGAGGCCGGGTTGACCGACCGCATCGGTGTCGCGCCCGGCCCGGCCAATGGGTTCACCTTGGACTTGATCCTTTGCCTGGAGAGATTTGGGCCATTGCTGGATTGGGCCATGATCATCCTCAACCCGCTGGAGCCCTGGCCCGGCCAGTTCGTCCTGCCCGCCGCAGTCAAGCATGAAGTCGGTCTGCTGACCCGGGTGGTGGATTACGGCGGTCTGTTTCACGACGACGTTCGGCCCGGCCACAAATTCGCCGCGCGCGATCATCGCGCCTTCCGGCCCGCCGGCTGGGTGGAAGCGGCCCAGTCGAAACTGGACGCGTTTCGTCCCCTGGCCGCGCGGCACAACCTGACCCTGCTGCAACTGGCCTGCGCCTGGAACCTTTCCCAACCGCCGGTGAAGTGCGTTGTGCCCACCTTGATGCAGGAAAGCGGCCCGGGGGCCAAAACGATTGAGGCCAAGGCGGACGAACTTGCCTCTCTCCCGGAAGTCATCTTGACACGCGACGAATGCGAATTCATGGCCCGGACGGGGGACAATCGCGGCTGCATGTCGTTGAAAGGCGCCAGCCGCGGCCACACCACCGCGCCCGAAGCCGACCGCTGGGGTTTGACGCCGGACCTGGAAGCGGCGGGCCGCCGCTGGGGGATCGACCCGGACCGCGATCTGGTTTTCACACATGCCGATTAACCGCCATCGTTTAGTTATCGCATCCATTCGCGAATTCAAGCGGGCGGTGCCTTTCAAACCGTACAGAATTCGTATGGTTAGCGGCGAAAGCTTCGAGGTGCCGCATCCGGATTTTATTTCGATTTCGCCCAAAGGATCGTTTGTCGTTGTGATTGATGAAGACGAGTGCCCGCATCATTTGAGCGCACTGCTGATTGAAAGCGTTTCGCCGCGCAACCACCATCGCGCGCGCAAAGGCGGCAAACGGCGGTAATACTCAAAGACGCCGAGGAGGGACGTTCTGTGGACATGGAGACGGCCGTGTTCAAGAGGCCGCCTGCGCGGCTGCAATAAAGCATCGCTACCGCACGATCGAAAGATACAAGCCGACAAAAAAGAACACGACCGCTGGGGATCGGCCCGGACCGCGACCCGGCGTTCATGCCCGTTACGCAGCCATTCGCCTGATGGTTCCGGCCTTGACTTCCCAGCGTTGCAGATCGCGGCCCAGTTCCTGCGGCCAATTCTCTTCCGTGCAGGTCATGAAGACCTGGCTCCGCGCTGTTTGCGCCTGGTTGAGCAGCGGCAAAAATGCCGCCCGCCGTTTGGCGTCCAGCTCGCCCATGATGTCGTCGATGAGCAACACGGGCGGCGCGCCATGGGCGGCGGAGAGATGTTCGGCCTGGGTCATCTTCAAGGCGATGGCGATGGAGCGCTTCTGCCCTTCGCTGGCGTATTTGGCGGCGGATTTGCCGTTCAACTGCAGGAGCAACTCGTCCCGATGCGGGCCGATGAGCGTGGAGCGAAAGACCCTTTCGCGGGCGCGATGACGGGCCAGTTCCAGGGCGAAATCCTGCCGGACGGAGGGCTGGTATTCCAATTCCAGCGCCTCGTCGTTTCCGGCCAGCCGGTTGTAGGAGGCCCGGGCCAGGGGCGCGATTTGCGGCAGCAACCCGCGGCGGTGCGCCATCAATTGCCGGCCGGCGTCCATGAGCTGGCGGGTGAATCCTTCCAGGGCCGTTTCGTCCGGAGCGGGCTGTTTGAGCAGGGCGTTGCGCGAGCGCAAGGCGGCGGCGTAACGTTGCAGCAGGGGCAGATAGGCCGGATGCGTTTGCGCCAGGAGCAGGTCCATGAAGCGCCGCCGCAACCGTGCCGCGCCCTTGATTAATTGCAGGTCTTCCGTGCAGAAAACCACCGCCCGCAGCGTGCCCAGAAAATCGCCCAGTTTCCGCACCGGCTGGCCGTCGAGCGTCAATTTGCGCTCCGCCGGCGACCAATACATTTTGATGTCGTGGCCGGTTTGCGACATCACGCCGGCCCCGGCGAAGTAACCCTTCTGGCCGTGCCGCACCATTTGCGCCCCGCCCACGCCGCGAAAGGAGCGCAGCGTCGAGAGCAGGTAGATGGCCTCCAGCACGTTGGTCTTGCCCTGGGCGTTGCCGCCCAGCAGCAGGTGGAAACCCGGCGCAAAATCCGCGTCCAACCGCCCGTAATTGCGGAAGTCACGAAGCCTCAAATGAACCAGATGCACCCCGACAGCATTCCGCATTTGGCGGCGGACGCCAGCAGAAACAACGGGTCAGGAGAGGCTGCGGATTCTGGTGGTGGGCGGTTTGGAAACCAGGAGCGCGTCTTTCGCGCCGACGGGGTAGCGGATGTCCTGGCCCGAGTCATTATATTTGACAACAACCAGGGCGTTGGTGAGGTTCAGGCCCTGGCAAAATGCCTCCGCCTGCGCCACGCTATCGAACTCCCTGGCCCGCGCGATGTCGCCATTCCAGGCGGCGCCGTCGAAGTACCCCTTTGCAACCGGATCTTGAATCAAGATGCGCATTTAATCTTTCCCGCACATCAACTTAAGGGTTTCCCTTACGAAATGCAAGCAAAAACTGCGCAAAAATTGCGCACGGGCGCATCTCAGCAAATCAGTCGCCCTTGGCGACGGGAGGAGAAAGTGCCCAAATGTTGGGTGTTGATTATCATGGACATACAAATGGGCACTTGGAAGTTTTTTGCAGATTGCGGCTATCTCCCTCTCCTCCACACACTTGTGGAGGAGAGGGCAGGGGAGAGGAGGCCCTCTTTCGATTCCTCTCTCTCTTTCGCTCTCCAGCGTGCGCGGGGGGAGGTGACGAAAGTCCCGCTTTGTCACTGTTCTCGCAAGAATCTGAGATGCGCCCTTGCGCACTCGGCGGCGCCTTGGCCCATCTCAAATCTTTTGAGGCATCAGACTTCTTCTTCCCTTTCAGAGATTTGAAGGACGCTCTGGACGCTCGCCGGGCAGAATCGTTAATGGAAGAAACACCCCTTGTTCTGGAAGTAACTGGTCACCCACCAGCTCAATCACCGGCGCCTGCGCAGCATTGGAGGCTTGACTCCGTGCCAGTTCTACCACGATCCCCGCTCGCGCCTGCGGCTGCGCGCCGCCAACCGGGAACGGATTTTCCGTGACGTCATCGACCAGTACTGTCAATATGTCCAATGCATGTCCGAAGTGAATTATGCAACGTCACACGTGTCAAACCGTACATTTGCACATTTCTTTCGACCCCCGACGGTTGCAGATGCACCAAAACAAACTGAGAAATCTCCTTTATGCGAGGAGGAAAGAAAATGCAGAAGGGAACAAATTGTGCAACAGTACGGTCTGACGTAAGCGTCACGTGGAGCACCTCTTGACAGGAGTTCTATCAGAGTTTGCGTAGATGTCAGAGGGCTTTGCTCTGACGGCTATGCTGCTTTTTGAGAGGCGCGTTGAGCTTTGGCCCAAGCTTCCGGAGTCACCGTCGGGATTTGGCTCATCATCATGTGGGGCAGGCGGGTGAGGACATCGCGCAGGTAGGCGTAGGGATCGAGGTTCCGGCGGCGGCAGCTCTCGACCAGAGTGTAAATGATGGCCCCGCGCTGGCCCGCTCCGGCTTCGCCAACAAAGAGCCAGTTTTTCTTGCCCACGGCGGTGGGACGGATGGCGTTTTCGACCAGGTTGTTGTCGATTTCCAGGCGGCCCTCTTCCAGCCAGGGCTGCAGGCGGGGCCATTGCTCCAAGGCGTAGTCCAGCGCTTGGCCCAAAGGACTCTGCGGCAGATAGCGCCGGCTGGCTTTGAAACGCTCCAAGGCCCGCCCCAACCGCTGCAGGACCGGACGGCTCTGGTGAGAGCGCCAGGCTTGGCGCAGCCGCGGCCCGGCCTTCTGTTCCCGCAACCGGGCCTCGGCGGCATAGAGTTGCTGGATTTGGGCTATTTTGCTGGTCTGGCCCTCCATTCGGTAGTTGCACCAAATGAAGAGGTTGCGAATACAACTCGCACTGCATTTACGAGGGAGAATATGCCATGAAGCCATGTAGAATTCACGACAATTCTTTCACTATTTTTGGTAATCAGTCGTAACGCATTTGGTGTCCACTTTCGGATGACCGGCAAGGGCTCCGGCAGCTTTAGGGTGTGATTGAACGATGCGCGGAGCGCGTGGGTTATGATAGTAGTCGCGATAGAATCTGAGTAACGGGTGGAATTCGAGTTGCGAATCGGACATATCACGGATGGTCTGGAATTACTACGCATTCCTCGAAAATTGGCCCATTCTTATTATTGATCTTTCCTCGGTAAATACCCTCTACAGTAACATACTGTGGTGGCTTCAAAGCGGCAAGCTGATCAATTTGGTCCTTTGAGAAACTATAAAATCCGGGATGACCATAGCCGCCGATCATTAAGATTCCCTTCTCAGAAACGCGATTTGCGTTGCCTGTGACTCGAACAAGTTTCCCAGTATATTTACGTTCAAAACCTAATTGATTGTCAAATTCCTGCTCAAGGTCGCTTTCAACCGCCGTGAATGCAGCGGAAGGAGGTCGCGGAACAGAAGTTGGAGGAGGGGATTGCTGCTGTGTTGTTTGGGAGGCTAGCGGAGACATGGATTGGCTTTTGCGCGTTGCAAGGTCAGCTTCAAGCGTTGCGATTCTTTTTTCAAGCGCATTTATACGGGCGCTTTCATCGGCGTTAGATTGAGGACCACAACCCGCTGACGTTATCGTAATCAAAAGAAGGGGTATAAGGACTGTTTTCATAAGCAATATGTTTATTTATCAATCAGATTTTGGGCTTTTGACAGCGTCAAAAGCTTTAATGCAAATTTTGGAGTTCTTATAAACGTTTGTAAAGCTGAAATTGTTGACGATTGGCAGACGCGGAAGATTTCTGGTCGTCACTTTCCTTTCCGCCGTGTCGGAAAGGGCGCGGAGCGTGGACGCCAGCGCGAGCGGAATAAAGAGTCCAGAGGGCCTGCCCTTTGGCGCGGGCCTGGGCTGGCGTGAAGCCGGGCGCCGGGGTTTGGGGACGGCGCAAGTCCCCAACCAAGCAAAAGCGGCTGAACTGTTGCGATCCAGCCGCGTCAGAGGTGTCAAACCGTACTTTTGCACATTTTGGCAGGTTCCAAACCACAGCTTTGTCTGCTTCAAGGACTTGACCGGCAGCATTTCGCCACCCGACTTCATTCAGCCTTCATCCTTCAGCTTTCAGCCTTCTTCCACCGTACGGGCCTTCAGCACTCAATCTCTGCGAACTCAGCGCCCTCCGCGCGAGACAGTGCCGTTCATCCTGTCAATCCGGTCCATCCTGTCTCCTCCGGCCCTTCTTTTCACCTGTTTCGGTTGGCGGTGGAAAAAATCCCGCTTCACGATGTCATCCTATATCTGCGATCTTTATGCACTATATCTCATATATAACCCCTCCTTAGCCTTGGCCATCCCCCTTTGTTGTAAGTCATTGATTATCAATGATGAACTGAATCTTGCGTTTCCGCTGCCAAGAAATGTAATACCTAAGTCCTTGTCCATCAACAATGTAGCGGATGTTGCAACCTTGTAGAGCTTTTTGTTGAGGGTTAAATCCCTGAGCGTCAACGATGTAGCGGATGTTGCGGGTTTCAAACGCACATACACTTTTTGTCATTTCCCCCTCCCTCTGTCGACTTGGACCCGCTGGAGGCGAAAAAACGACTTCCAAGTCCTCGCCGTTGCGCGCTTGGTGGCGCTTTGAAGTTTCCACTTTGAAGTTGGCGCTTTGAACTTTAAGCTGGGTCATGGCTCATGCCGATTTTGTCCATCTTCATCTGCACACCGAGTATTCCCTGCTCGATGGGGCCTGCCGCCTGGATCGGCTGATGGAGAAGGCCCGGGAGCTCCAGTTTTCCGCCCTGGCCATCACGGACCACGGCGCGCTTTACGGGGCGGTCGATTTCTACAAGGCGGCCGGGGAACACGGCCTCAAACCGATTATCGGTTGCGAAGCCTATGTCGCGCCCGGCAGCCGTTTTGAAAAGAAGTCAGCCCCCGGCGGCGGGGACGCCTATCATCACCTCGGATTGCTGGCGCGGGACGAGACCGGCTACAAAAACCTCATCCAACTCGCCACCAAGGCCCAATTGGAAGGCTATTATTACAAGCCGCGTATTGACAAGGAACTGCTGGCCGCGCACAAGGAGGGTTTGATGGTGATGTCAGGCTGTCTGGCCAGCGAAATCCCCCAGTTGATCGTCCAGGAGCAATTCAGCAAGGCGCGCGACACCATTGATTGGTTCAAGCAGACCCTGGGCGCGGAGAATTTTTATCTCGAACTCCAGAACCACGGCATTGCCGAACAAGTCGAGGTCAATCGCCGCCTCATCGCCTGGGCCAGGGAATTCGGCCTCAAGCTGGTCGCCACCAATGACGTCCATTACATTGAAAAGGCCCATTCCCACGCCCACGATTGCCTGATCTGCATCGGCACGCAAAGCTTGCTGAGCGAGAGCAAACGGATGCGCTACCAGCCGGAACAATTCTATTTGCGCTCCGCCGAGGAAATGAAGGCCCTTTTCAGCGAAGTGCCCGAAGCCGTGCGCAATACCCTGGAGGTGGCGGAGAAGTGCAACCTGGAAATTGAGTTTGGCAAGCTGCATTACCCCCTTTTTCATCCGCCCGGCAACGCCAGCCGCGAGGCGTGGCTGCGCCAATTGCTGGTCGAAGGACTGGAGCGCAGATACAGCATTCACGCCCGCTCCGAGCCGGCCCGCATTGTCGCCGCCGGCATTGACGATCCGCGAAAGCTGCCCAACGCGCCGCCGGACCCCTCCCAGCCCGTCGATGCCGCCGCCGGCGTCAAAGCCGTCATGGACCGCCTTGAAACCGAGCTGAAGGTGATCGAAAAAACCGGGTTCATCAGCTACTTCCTCATCGTGGGCGATTTTATCCGCTATGGCCGGAGCAAGGGTGTGACGTGCGTGGCCCGCGGATCCGCCGCCGGTTCCATTGTCACTTACCTGCTGGAGATTTCCAACGTCGATCCCCTCCGTTACGGCCTGCTCTTCGAACGCTTCCTCAACCCCGAACGCGTCAACCCGCCGGACATTGACATCGACTTCGCCGACGACCGGCGCGGCGACGTGATCGAATACGTGCGCGGGAAATACGGGCGCGATTCAGTGGCGCAAATCATCACCTTCGGCACGATGGGCGCCAAATCGGTCCTGCGCGACGTGGGCCGGGTCATGGGCCTGAGCTACGGCGACTGCGACCGCCTGGCCAAAATGGTGCCCAACGAATTGAAGATGACGCTCAAAAAGGCGCTGGACCAGAACCCGGAATTCAAGCGGGCCTATGAGGAGGAAGAACAGACCCATGAATTGGTCGATACCGCTTTGGTTCTCGAGGACCTGACCCGCAACGCCTCCGTCCATGCCGCCGGCGTGGTCATCGGCGACCAGCCCCTCATCAACTTGCTGCCGCTCAAAAAGGACGAGGATGGCGCCATCGTCACCCAATACGCCATGGAGGCGGTGGGCGACCTGGGGCTGCTCAAGATGGATTTCCTGGGCCTGAAGACATTGACCGTCATCCGCAAAACCTGCGAGCTGGTCCGGCAAAACCGGGGCGTGGAAATTCCCATTGACAACCTGCCGCTGGACGACGCCAAAACCTACGAGCTTCTCAACAAGGCCAACACCCTCGGCATTTTCCAATTGGAATCGGGCGGGATGCGCGATTTGTGCCGCAAATTCCAAATCAGTTCCATTGAGCATATCACCGCCCTGGTCGCCCTCTACCGGCCGGGGCCGATGGAACTGATCCCGGACTTCATCCGGCGCCGCCACGGCGAGGTCAAGATCGAATACGAGCACCCGCTGCTCGAGCCGCTGTGCCGTGAGACCTACGGCGTGCTCATTTACCAAGAGCAAGTCATGCAGGCGGCGCAGGTGCTGGCCGGGTTCACCCTGGGCGCGGCCGACCTGCTGCGCCGCGCCATGGGCAAGAAGAAACCCGCGGAAATGGCGCGGCAGCGCGAGGCCTTCGTCAAGGGCTGCGCCAAAGTCAACAATATTCCAGCCGGCAGGGCCAACGGGATTTTCGACCTGCTGGAGAAGTTCGCCGGCTACGGCTTCAACAAGTCCCACGCCGCCGCCTACGCCATCGTGGCTTACCAGACCGCCTGGCTCAAGGCCAACTACCCCGTGGAATTCTTCAGCGCCATGATGACCAACGACATGGGCGACCTGGCCAAGCTGAGCCTGCTCATCAACGAGGCGCGCCTTTCCGGCATCGAGGTCCTGCCGCCGGATATCAATGAAAGCGATGTCTTCTTCAGCCCCAGCCAGGGCGCCAGCGGCCCCGGCGCCATCCGCTTCGGCCTGGCCGCCATCAAGGGCGTCGGCGAGGTCGCGGTCGAGAGCCTGCTGGCCTCGCGCCAGGCGGGCCAATTCAAGTCCCTGGCCGATCTCTGCCAGCGCGTCGATGCCCGGGCCGTCAACCGCCGGGTGCTGGAGGCGTTGATCAAATCCGGGGCCTGCGATTGTTTGGGCGAGAATCGCGCCACGATGTTCGCAAAAATCGACCTCATGCTGCGGCGCGCCGCCAGCGCCATGCAGGATCGCCAGGTCAAACAGGAAACGATGTTTGGCCTGCTGGAAGAGCGGGCGGAAGACAAGCCCGAACCGGAAAAGCAACTGCCCGAATGGCCGCAACACGAATTGCTCCACCACGAACGCGAGCTGCTGGGCTTTTATGTCACCGGCCATCCCTTGACCCCCTTCGTGCCCATCCTGGAGAAGTATGCCTTGCACACCACCGGCCAACTGTCCTCCCTGGCCAACCGCGCCATGACCCGCATTGGCGGCTTGGTGACCGAGGCGCAAAAAGGCATCTCAAAAAAGACCGGCAAGCCCTACGCCCTGGTCACGCTCGAAGACCTGGACGGCTCCGTCCAACTCCTGTGTCTGAACGACAATTACGAGAAATTCAGCCAACTGGTCACCCCCAATGCCGCCATCCTTGTCACCGGCGAGGTCAATCGTTCCGAGGACAAGCCCAAGATTTTTCCACAGGAGATCGTCCGCCTGCAGGACGCCCCCCATCTCTACACCAAGCAAGTCCATCTGCGCCTGCAAACGGCCCATTTGACGCCGGCCGACCTGAACGCGGTCCGGGCCTTGAGCGAGGCTCACCCCGGCAAGTGCCCGTTGTTTCTCTGCCTGAAGTGCCCCGGCGGCGAAGTCGTCTTTATCCAGGCGCACTCGAATTACTCCGTCCAGCCCTCCGTCGCCCTGCAGCAGGCGGTGGACGAAAAGTTCGGCCAGGACACTTACTACGCCAAGGTGGACGCGACACTGCCCGCGCGGGCGCGCGTCGGCGGGAGAAGAAACGGCGCCGCGGCCATGGCGGCGGATGCCGAATAAAACGACGGCAGGGGGACGTCCCGCCGAGCCGTGGGGAAAACTCAAAAAACCCGGCTCGACAGAACCTCACCCTGCCGTCAACCCAAGTCCTTAAGTCTTTGAACCCGGCTCGGTCTTTTCGCCGGCGTCCTTCCAACCCATGATGCCGGCCGTCAGATGCTTGACATTCTTGTAGCCGAGCTTTTTGGCTGCTTGAGCGGCGGCGCGATAGGCCACGCACTGGGGGTTGCCGCAGTACGCCACCACCAACTCGTCCTTGTCCTGGGGCAGAACGCTCGCCAGGCTGGCCTTGTTGGCTGAGTAGTCGATGGCGCCGGGAATATGCCCCTTCTGCCACGATTCCGAGCCGTTGGCGTCAAGTAAAACGACCTTCTTGGCGGCGATGGCCTCCTTCAAGTCGGTGATGGTGATGGACGGGAATTCGGCCGCGTAGGCGCCGGCCGCGAGGATAAATGCCGCTGCAAAAACAGATAATTTTTTCATATAGAAGCCAGCTTAGCACCACCTCCGCAGCAATGCAACCATAAATTGTTCGCCAAAGCGCAAATTTTGGCTCCCCTTCTGCCGCTTTTACAGCTGCCTAATGTAAGACCTTGTCACCCAGCAGGTTGTGGGCGCAGCGGCGGGGCCGGAGGCTCACCTCTGGCTTTGTTGGCGGAGACGCTCGGCTCCCCGCAGCGCGCCTTCGGCCCGGGGCGGGATGGTTTTGGCCCGCCCGTCAATCCACTCCTGCATCTCCCGCAAATGCGTTGTCAAGTCGAACCAGCCGGTTTGAAATGTCTCATTGTCCGGGCCGGCCATGGCGGAGCCCAGGCGGATGGAATTGGCATAATACAACCACTGCTTCATCCACTGCCGTTCGATGGGTTCGTCGAAAGGATTGGTTTTGTCGGCCAGGCCCAAGTCCCAAGCCCTCCGCATCAGGTCGGTGGCGGCGCGGGTCATCCGGTCGGTTTCCGCGAGGGTGTGGTTGAGCTTGTCGAAATGCCCATCGACCCAATCCTGGTTGTGGCAGGCGTGACAGACGCCCTTCATGATGGCCTGGCGGCGGGCCTGTTCCTTGCCGTCAATGAGAAACTCGCCGGCCGGTTCCCCGGTGAAGGCGGTGGGCAATGGCTGGCCGTCCTTGTTGCGAATGACGGTGGTGTCGCCGCTTTTGGGCTGGGCATGGGTGTAGGGCAGGCCGAAGAGCCGCACCCAAAGCCGCGCCCCGAAATCGTGCGTGCGCGGCGCAATCACATCGCCCTCCGGCGAGGTGATGAGGCTGTTGTGGCAGGCGGCGCAGGTTGGCGCGCGAAAATCCAGGCCGACCCGCCAGGGGACATGGGTCCAATTCCACTCCCGCTCCCTGGCGTGAAAGATATTTCCGTGCTTGCTCCCCTCGTACACTTCGAAGGCCGGGACATCCGGCCCCGTGTGGCATTCCGAGCAGGTGAACGGCTTGCGCGCCATTTCGATGGAGAATTCATGGCGCGTGTGGCAGGCCGTGCAGGCGCCCTGGCTGCCGTCCGGGTTGACACGGCCCACGCCTTGATTCGGCCAGTTGCTCAATTTGGGCAGCTCGAATGGGCCCAGATCGTTGGTGAGCCTGCGGACGCCCACCACCTCCACCCTCGACCCATGACAGGCATAGCACGTCTCGTTCTTGGTTTGGTCCGACGAACCCGCCGCCACCAGCCTGCCGTTTTTGACATCGGCCACGCTGGTAATGCTATCGACCATTCGATGGAAGACCGGGTTGTTGCGGAGGTTGCCCAGCGCGTGGGCCTTCTTGCTGCCGGCGTATTGCCCGGCTTCGACGGTGTGGCAGACGGCGCAATCCTTCGGCGAAACCACCACGTTGATATGGAAATCGAAGTGGTTGAAGTTGTCGGCATGGTTCGTGCCATTGAGGCTGTGGCACTCGTAGCAACCCACCACCACGCCTTTCAACGATTCAGGAATGTTGTCGCTGGAAACCCGTCGTTCCAACGGCCGCTTTTTGAGCGCCTCCCCGGGCGTGACCTGGCTGTGCAGGCTGTGCAGCCAATCCTGCACCACGCCTGGATTATATGTCGAATGGCAGTTCAGGCATTCCTGGGTTTCCTTGCTGATGGGCGGGCCGGACGCGCCGGCGCTCACAGCCAGCCGATCCCAGCCTGCCAGGACGATCAAAACTCCGGCAACGACTCTTCTCATATCTTCGACTTCGCCAAGGTCCTTTTATCCAACAACGACGCCGAGGCCGTGTCCAGATAAAGCGTCACGTCTGGATGCGTCCGGAGGATGGAAGCCGGCGCCGCTGGGCTGATGCCGCCCTCCAGGCAGGCTTTGACGGCTCGGGCTTTGCGGCGGTCGGGAGCGAGGCACAGAATCTTGCGCGCTTTCAGGATTTGACGGACGGACATGGAGATCGCCTGTCGCGGCACTTCGGCCAGGTCCGCGAACCATCCTTCACCCACCTGCTGGCGCCGGCAGGCCTCGTCCAAATTGACGACCAGATAAGGCTCTTCGGTGAGAAAATCCGCCGGAGGATCGTTGAAGGCCAGGTGTCCGTTTTCGCCGATGCCCACCAAGGCGACGTCAATCGGCGCGGCGTTCAATGCGGCCCCGGCCTCCCGGCAAACCGCCGCCAAATCGCCTTCCCCGTCGAGCAAATGATACCGCTCCACGCCGGCGGGCTTTATCAAACGATCCAGCAGATACCCGCGGAAACTGGCCGCGTGGGTCATGGGCAAGCCGGCATATTCATCAAGATGAAACACCTCGACTTGACGCCAATTGATGTTCGGGGACGCCGTCAGCTCCTTGAGGAATTGGATTTGGGAAGCGCCGGTGGCCGCGATGAAGCGCGCCCGGCCCTGCCGGGCAATGGCGTCCCGCAACGCCGCCGCCGCCGCGCCCGCCGCCTCCCGGGCCAGTTCCGCATCGTCATGAAACACTTTTGTCAACATAAAAACAGCGCCCGGCTGCAACGGGGCTGCAAATCAGTTTTTGGCAGGGTTTTGGCAAAAAGGTGTCGATTTGAATCCCCTCGCCCCGCGCAAGCGGGGAGAGGGACAGGGAGAGGGACAGGGAGAGGGGTTCCCAAGAAGCGCCTCCTCCCCATGAACCTCCCATCGAAGAAGCAGCCTCCTCTCCCCAGCCCTCTCCTCCACAAGCCTGTGGAAGAGAGGGAGAAACACAAGTTGCACAAAAACTGATTTGCGCCCCTGCAACGGCCCAACAGCAGGACGTTCCTGATTGCCTGCGGCTTGCGGAAGTTACTTTGATCAAGTTTGACCGGCAAGCGGGGCGGATTGTACGCAACCAATTCGAGTTCTAGTACTTGCATCGTTTGTCTGGGGCAAGGAGAATGGGTTCGTTTGGCAATTTTTGCTGAATTGCGCACGGATAGGCCGTTTGGAGGCGGTTTTATTGGCAAGCTTTTCATTGGCAATCGGTTGCATCTATTCGAGCGCTTGGTGGGCCGAAAAAAATCACTGCGACTCGCTTTGACTTGGTGCGATAGGCCGCGACGTGGTTGGACGCGGGTTTGACGCTGCCAAGACGCTGTCGAGGAGCGGACTTGGACCACAGATGGCACGGATGTCACGGATGAAGAGACAGCAACCACTCCAGTGTTCCCGGCACGGCGGGAGCGGCGCGGAGGCAACCCGCTGTCACTACCAGCAATTTCCTGTTCTATATTCACTTTGGAAACTATATAACTACACATACCTTTCGTCAACAGCTTTTTAAAACATTTTTCAGGGAGGCTGGGACTTCCGGCCTGGATTCGGCAAATCATTCTGGTGGAATGGCTTATGGCAATATGGGTTAAATTTGGAGCAAGGGTTCCCGGCGAGGGGCAGAGGCGGAGCGGGTTGGACGGGATGGGTGATTTCCATTTCAAGGGGAGGGCGAGAGCGAGGGAACGGAAACTAGAGCATTGCCACAAATGATGGAGCGATATATTCCCAATGACCCCAAGGAATTATTTGCCCGCAGAACACGCGGAAAAACGCAGAAACGAAAGCAAAGACCAGCCCTCCTCATTTTTCAGCGGGAAGTCTTCCATAATATTTTTGTCCGCAGAACAGGGTATCCCCGCAAAAAAGAAAAGGAAGTTTCGTATCCGTTTCTGCGTCATCTGCGTGTTCTGAGGGCCATAATAATCGCTATATGAATTGTGTAACCGCTCTAATGCGAGGGAATTGGCGAGTCGGCGAAGCTGGCGTGCCTCCAAAACTGACGCGGGATCCTCCGTTGCTTCAACGACAAACGAACCATACTATTGGCTGACCCCGCCGACGCCGACGATTATTGCAGATCGGCGAGTGAAAACTTGATTTCTGCAAGCTCGGCCGCTGTGATACCCCATAGTTCGGCGGCGGTTTTGTCTATTTCCGTTTCAATATTTTCAATGTTTTTTTCGTCGGGTTCGGCTTTGGCGGCAAAGGCGTGGGCTTGCTCGCTCAATTGGCCAAGGCGACAGTGCTGTTTGTTTTGTGCGTCGAATTTTGGAATTTTGACATGCTGGAGCAGGTGAGCAGAGGCAAAGCTTTTACCAGTGCTGTATGACTTCGCGATAAAAGCGGCGACGCAGGAATTCAGAAGCGCACAAAGATAGTGTGCCTCCGCTTCACGTTCAAACGGAACGAACATCACCGTCTCTTGTGGAATGGCCGGTTTTTCATCCAAAGATGCGCACTGGTGTGTGTCGGCCACTGCAGCGGCCAGCTCATCTCCCATGCGACCCCAAACGACTTTGAAAGATGAAAAAGTATATTCGCCAACATTGTAGATCGAATAAAACGGTGCAATGGCTTGAAGTTTCTTTTTCGCGCCCTTGCCGACTCGCTTGCAAAAATATTTTCGAAAACCAGAACGTTGGCGAAGGAGCGTTTCAAATTTTAGAAGATAGCCGTACGTAAGACCGAGTGTGTCCTTGAGCCAATCTTCATCATAGCCGCGCCTCTCCTTTGGGTCTTGAACATTTAGGATGACGGTTTCTGATTTTGCTCGCCAGCGCTCCACGCCTTGCCAACGCAAAAGTGGAAACAGCAAGTGTGGTTCGATTGCCGCTTCGATTTGTTGGATGCCCTCACGCTTGCCAACTTCATTGAGGTTGCGAACGATGACTTGACCAGCTTGGTTCTTGCCCATTATCTCCATCCAATAAACTCCGTTCGCCCACGTACAAGCGCCTGCATAGGCTCGATAGTTAGCCTGTCCGATGGCTTTCCGTGCAGCGGCGATTGCCTTCGGGCGTGCTGTTAGCCAAGGGCTGGAGGGGCTAGTGGATTCAACGGGTTCGGCTATCCATCGTTTCACCTGAACTTTTTCTAACACTGATTCGAGTTCGTCTTCAAGCTTGATAGCCAATTTCTTTTTCTTGCGCCAAAACATGTATTCGACGGGATACTTGGTTACCTTTCCCTTTTGAACTGAAACAATAGCTGTCATGTTTGTAGCTCCCTCAAATGGCTGGAAGTCGCTCAAGTCGTCCACCTGGAGAATTTTGAAATGCTCCTTGTCGCCGAGTTGAAATCGACGGAAGCCATCGCCTGCACCTTCAGTTTTGAATACGGATTGTGTGATAATGAAGCCAAGGCGTCCACCCTCTTTCAGATAATCATCGAGACACACATACGTGAACAGCATGGACAAATCCTTTTTTCCGCCGCCAAGGTGTGCGGCGTGCCCAGACAGCGAAAAGAGACCGTATTTTATCCAGAGTGCAAATGTCTTAGCGCGATAGGAATCAGAGAGGCTTTCCCAGTTCACCCACGGCGGATTTCCGATGACAAAGTCGAAGGAGTTTTTACCTACGAACACAGGTGCAAACTGATTTTTCAAAATCCGCGCCCAAATTCCGTTTTCATCATTGGCGTTCAATATCGCGATTTTCTCAAAGACTCTGGTCAGGAGTCTTTCTGACTCCTTATCAAGACCAGCCAATTTATAATAAAGTTTCTCAACGAATTGCTCTGTGCTACGCTTCAGCTGAACCGATTCTTCAATGAGTGTGCAGACAATCTCAATTTTGTCCTTTTCGATAACCGAACCTGGAAAACTGAAAGTTCCTTTGGCAGTGTCAACCTTGCGCTCTCCGTATCCAGCGCGTGTAAAAAGCTCTTCGCTGTATTCGCTTGGCGTGATTATGGAGTCGCAAAAAAAGACTGGAATGTCGATTCTTGTGGCGTGACGAATGAGCGTGCCTAATGAAAGGAGAAAATTCGTGCGCGCGGCGATGACGGCGAGCGGGTTGAGGTCAAAGTGAGGTGGACCCCTAAAACTGGACCACGGGTTAAGTTCGACTTTTGTCGGTCTGCTGTAGATAAGAATGAGCAGACTTATGAAAGCAAAACGCAAACGGCACAGTGCGGCCTTCAAGGCCAAAGTG
>Ga0326727_10008677_pt1 | contig 25597 bp, 24 predicted proteins | sample MB2enrmetagenome_FD_207643 | JGI IMG/M metagenome (GOLD analysis project Ga0326727, IMG submission 207643) | Lab enriched peat soil microbial communities from McLean, Ithaca, NY, United States - MB29MY | ecosystem: Environmental > Terrestrial > Soil > Wetlands > Peat | place: USA: New York...
GCAGCTTCCTCCCCGGTTCATTTGCTTCCGCATTGATAATGCTGCTCAGCGACTTGAGGGAGAGTTGGAAGCGCTCGATGGCCCCATAAAGCCCTGCCGAACGGCGAATCGAGCGCAACCTGCTCTCGGCCTGATCCAGCCGCGCGGCCAGCGCAGTCCCATCCGCGGACGGCCGGGTCTCCACCTTCACACCGTCATCGGTCAAGAAGAGGATCGACACCGGCTGCGCAAGGCGTCCCGCATGCTGGAGCAGAAACTTTGAAATCTCCTGGCGCTCAAATGCGACCGCCTGGAATGGCTGGTTTACGGTATCGACCACCAGAACGACCTCAACCGGCGGGTCGGCCTTTTGAACGGTTCCGTCGAAGGCGTGAAAGGAGAGAATCTGCGCGGGCAGTTTATTGTCCAGCAGCGAAAAGTCCTTGAGTTCCAGGCCGGACACGGGCTTTCCCGACTTATCCGTAACCACCACATCGAGCTTGATGCGGCCCTCTGTCGCGACGGGCGCGGGGACGGGACGCTGGGCAAGCGCCGGAGTCCGCGGGGCGGGCGCCGCTTGAGGCTGCGCCGCGGCTTCAGCCGGAGCGGCCTCCTGTGCAAATGCAAGGACGGGCAAGCAAAGGAAAAGCCCCGCACAGGCGCGCTGTAACAGGTTCATACCGTTCACCTCACTGAGATCAGCCGGACCCGATGGATGGAGTCTGCCCCGTCACGGCTGGTTGTAATAGCCGGTGTTCGTCCGCGCGACCAGCCCCGGCTTGTCGACGACCACCCTCAGGTCGTGGTACTCATTGGCGCGATCCGCGCGCGGCGGGTCGAACGAGAGGGTGTAGAAGGCGCTGGCGTCCTCGGCGCAGCCGTCGATCTGGCCGGCGAGATCGTTATCCGGACCCAGCACGCGCCCGCCGCTTTGCGTGGCAATTACCCGCAAAGCCAGGTTGGAGGGAACGGCCTTGTCCGGCGACTTTACCCCTTTCAGGAAATCCCGATAGAGCAGCGTGGAGGGACCGGGCTCGGCAAACGAAACACTGCACAGGGAGATGCGCGCCTCACGCAACCCGGTGGATAACTGAACGATCGAATCGAAGTAATTCTGCTGAACCTTGGAGGAGGTATCGACCCTCCGGTTGTCGAGCATCGGCCAGCCATGGCCGGCCCAGATCAGCAACTTTCTGCCCGGCTTTCTCGCTTCGGCCTGCGCGATCGCCGTGAGCGCCTGGATCGATAGCGCAAGATGCTGGATGTCGTCGTAGTTTCTTCCCGACCGGCTGCTGGCAAGCGCGTCGCTGTCGGCCCGACTGAGTTCCGCCACCAGCGCGTTCCCATCCGTAGAAGGCAAGCGGCGAACGTTCACACCCTCGCTTGTAAACCAGAAGATCGATGCCGGCTGGGCGAGATGGCCGCCGTTCTGGCGCAGGAACTTCTCGAACTCCTGGCGCACGACGGCGACGCGGAAGATGGGTAGATTCACCGTATCGATCAGCAGAATGAGTTCAACTGGAGGGTCGGCCTTGTGAACGGTTCCGTCAACAGCGCGAAAGGAGAGAATCCTGCCTGGCTGATTGTCGTCCAGCAAGGTGAAGTCTCTCGCTTCCAGGCCGGATACCGGCCTTCCCGACTTATCCGTCACCACCACATCGAGCTTCATGCGGCCCTCCGCCGCGGCAAGCGTTGGGGCGGGACGCTGGGTAAGCGCGGGAGCCTGCGGCGCGGGCGTCGCTGCGGGCTGCGGCTCGGCTGCCGCCGGAACGGCGCTCTGCTGCGCCCAGCCGAGCGCCGGAAGACAAAGAAGAAGAGCGAGACAGCGAACGCGGAACCTGCTCATGAGATTTGCCTTTCTGAATCCTGTACTGAAATCTTCGCTGCCAGTCTACCCCTCCGCGCCGGTCGGGTCATAATAGGAGCAGCATTGACAATATGAACAACCTGAGCAAGCTGGCCAGCCTGGACAAGGAAATTGAGATGGCGCGACAACGTCCGCCCTGGGAGGCTCGCGCGAGCGTCGATCGGCTCGAAACTCCATCGGCTGGTTTGCATGCTGGTCGGTTATTTGACCTCCGGCAACGGGCGCCGGTTAGGTTGAAATGATCGATCGAAGACTGAAAAGAGGAGTTTCGAACCATGATGCGGCGATTGGCGGTGAGAAGGGAATTGACGGGACCGCTGGCGTTGAGCCTTTGGATTCTGCTGACCGGTTGGGCCTTGCTTCACGCTTGTCAAGCGCCGGCCCAGGAGCCGGCCCCGGCGACCGAAGCCTCGCCGGCGCCTTGGCCCGTTTACCCGCGTTGGGCGGAAGACCTGGCCGCATGGCGAGCGGCGCGGGAGCGGGAGATCGACGCTCCGGACGGCTGGCTCACGCTGGTGGGGATGGAATGGCTCCAGCCCGGCGTCAACTCCATAGGCGCGGCTGAGGACAACCAGATTCGCGTGCATGCCCAGGCTCCGGATCACATCGGCCTGCTGAAGGTGAGCGGCAGTCAACCGAAGGGCAAGCAACCGGCGCAGGAGATTGTCCTGTTGCAGGCTCCCTCCGGCGGCTTTCCGCCCGATCTGAAGATCGACGGCAAACCGGCGCATGAGGGCCCGTTGACGGTGGAAGGCCCGTCGCCCTCGACCATCTCCTGGCACGGCGTGACGATGGTGGTGCTCAGCCGCGGCGGCCGCTATGTGGTGCAGATCAAGGATGCCAACTCGCCCGCGCGCGCCGCCTTCAAAGGCCTCAACTGGTTCGTTCCCAACCCGCGCTACCGCGTCCAGGCAGCCTGGACTCCTTACACGCCGCCACGCATTGTCAAGATTCCCACCGCCCTCGGCACCACCATCGACCTGCCGTCGCCGGGCTTTGTGGAGTTCCTGTTGGACGGCAAGCCGCTGAACCTGGAACCGGTGACGGAGAAGGGCGCGGAGGGGACGCTATTCTTCATCCTCAGGGATGTGACCAGCGATATCGCCAGCTATGGAACGGCGCGCTACCTGCACACCGGGTTTCCGGACCACGGGCTCGACCAGCCGGGCAAGCTGATGCTGGACTTCAACCTGCTGGAGAACCCGCCCTGCGCCTACACAACCTTTGCCAACTGCCCCCTGCCGCCGGAGCAGAACCGGCTGCCGGTGGCCATCGAGGCGGGCGAAAAGCTTTATCCGCCGCAATGAGATTTGCGCTGGCCCAGGTCCCGCCAGCGGAGGTTCGCGGAGCCATGCTCAGGGCAGATTCCGCGGCATCCGGCAAGACGGAATCCGCATTGAATGCAGCCTCAGCCTAGGTTGCGGCATCTTCTCCAGTGAGGGTCACAATGATCTATCTGACGCGGCGGGCTAGCTTCTCCGCCTCGCACTACTACTGGAACGACGCCTGGACCGCGGAGAAGAATGAGCAGGTCTTCGGCCGCTGCTCCCGCCGCGCCGGGCACGGGCACAATTACACGCTTGAGGTTACGGTGGCCGGCGAACCCGACCCGGTGACCGGCTTTGTAGTCGATCTGAAGTGGCTCAAAGATGCGATCGAGCGCGAGGTGCTCGACGCCTGGGACCATCGCCACCTGAACCTTGAGGTTCCGGAGTTCGCCGCGGGGAAGCTGATTCCGACCACGGAGAACCTGGCCATCGCGGCCTGGAGGCGGCTCGATCCAGCCGTGACGGCAGCCGGAGGCGCGCGCCTGAGCAGGATTCGCATCTACGAGACGCCGGAGATCTTCGCCGAGTACCGGGGCCCCCACGAACAGGTCCTCGTTCGTGGGGTGGAGTACCGGGGCCCCCACGGACAGGTCCTCGTTCGTGGGGTGGAGTTAGGCGGTGGCCGATGAGCGCCGGATTGCAGACAGCCTGCTTCGGCCGCCGCTACACCATCTCCGCCAGCCACCGGCTGCATACCGATGCGCTTTCGGCCGGCGAGAACCGGGCGGCGTATGGCAAGTGCAACAATCCCCATGGCCACGGGCACAACTACGTGGTCGAGGTGCTGGTGGGCGGCGAGGTGGACCCGGAGACCGGCGTGGTGGTGAACATGGCGGCGCTGGATGAAGCGGTGCGCAGCCGGGTGCTGGAGCGATTCGACCGCGCCAACTTGAATCTGGACCCCATATTTGCGAATCTCGTGCCGACCACGGAGAATCTCTGTAGGGTGATCTTCGAGTTGCTAGATGGAGCGGTCGAACCCGCGAACCTCGTGCGGGTGAGGGTGGAAGAGACCGAGAACAACTTCTTCGAGTACTCCGGCGAGTAACTTCGTTGATTGCAGTTCGCCCTATTCCCCAGGGCGGGAGGGATGTGAATCATGGCGCAGCCGATTGCATTGAGCAAGGGCGTTCGCAGAGCGGTAAGGTTGGACGAAGGGCTGAGCGAGTTCAGCACCCAGGAGATGCTGCGCGAGATTCTGGGCCGGTTTGGCGAGGACCCCAGCCGCGACGGCCTGCTGGCCACGCCGAGCCGGGTCGAGAAGTCGATGGCCTACCTGACCAAGGGCTACCGGGAGGACCCGGCAACGATCCTGCGCGGGGCGCTCTTCGACGAAGACTACGACGAGATGGTCATCGTCAAGGACATTGAGATCTTCTCGCTCTGCGAGCATCACATGCTGCCCTTCTTCGGCAAGGCGCACGTGGCCTATATTCCCAAGGGCAAGGTAATCGGGCTGAGCAAAATCCCCCGCCTGGTCGAGGTCTTCGCGCGGCGCTTGCAGATCCAGGAGCGGCTGACGCGGCAGATTGCCGACGCCATTCACGATGCCATCGAGCCGCAGGGCGTGGGCGTGGTCATCGAGGCGCGCCACCTGTGCATGATGATGCGGGGCATCGAGAAGCAGCACTCCTCGACAGTTACTTCGGCCATGGTGGGCTGCTTCCGCCAGAAAGAGACGCGGCTGGAGTTTCTCTCGCTGGTGCGGCAGCCCGGCTCGGGCGAAGTTTAGCCGCCGCCTTCCGCGCGGGATGGGGAACGGACTTGCGTGAGATTGGTCCGGCAGGAATATCCGGGCTCCCGTCCGCGAGCGCCGTTGACGCGGGATGCGGGGTCGCCCCGGAGTTTCCTGCCCCTCCGGTCTGCTCGTAGCGGCTCAGATACCGCGTCTTCATCGCGCTAGCAGCGGCCAGCGCCTGAGCGAGCTTCTTCTTTCCCATCGCATCGATCTTCTCTAGAGTCGCGAGGTCGTCTTTCGGGTTGAGCGCCTTTTCCGCGATCTTCGCCATTTGCTGCCAGTCGTGCCAATCGCCTATCCGGTCTTTGACCTTGCCCAGAGCATTGACGAACTTCAGGTCTGCATCCTTGGCCAGTTGCAGGACATAGCGCAACTCCTTGACCTTGATGCGGAACTCATGGAGATTCTCCTCGTTGAACGCGGGCCAGCGGCTGAGCTCATCGATGAGCTTCATCGCGGCCTCCCCGCCCGATCCGCCGGCGGTGGTTCCGGTCATTGCGCCGGGCTTGTTTTCGTGGAACTGTTTTTCGATTTGCCGTGAGAATTGCTTCAGGCCGCGGCGAGCGTCGTTTCGTTGCTCGGCAACTGTTCGGAGCAGTTCGCGGGCGCTTTCCGCCCGCGCGGAACTCAGATACTCAAGCAGGCAGGTCACGGAATGGTTGCGGCGATCCCCGGTCAGGGCCCGCGCCTTGCCGGCCAGGACATCCATGTCGCGCACCTCGCCCGCCGCCTTGCGCACCGGCCTGATGGTCTTCAGCAGGCGGCGCGTCATCCTCTTCTCGCCGGGCATCAGCGCGGCGGCAATCGCTTCAATGCGGCGCGCGTGGGTGCGCAGATTGTGAACAGCTTCGATGGGAGGGTCACGGGTGAGACTCTTCAACGAATTGCGCAATATGCGAACCGGTTTCTGGAGGTTGCCGAGTTCCAGTTCCATAGCTCAATAGAATAGGAGCCTTTTCGGGGTTGGTAAAGGATCGCCGTAAGGGGAGAAACAGCGGAGCCGCGGCTGAACGGCCGATGGCGCGGTGGCGCAACCCGCGGCGTGGAGACTAGAGTGGTTTCAGGGGAGCGTGCGCCAGCGTGAACGGGCTTCTGGTGATCGACAAGCCGGGCGGCGTGACCAGCCACGACGTGGTAGCGCGGGTGCGCCGGATTGCCGGCGAGCGGTCGGTCGGCCATCTGGGCACGCTGGACCCCATGGCGACCGGCGTGCTACCCCTGCTGCTGGGCAAGTTTACGCGCCTGGCGCAGTACTTCTCCTCCGCGGAGAAGTGTTATACGGGGTCGGTCCGCTTTGGCTTCTCGACCGACACGTATGACGCCGAGGGCGAGGCCGCGGGGCCTGACCTCTTTCCGGGGCTCGTTCCGCTTCTGACGCTCGACCGGGTGCGCGCGGCGGCCAGCCGGTTCCACGGAGAAACGGAACAGATGCCGCCGCCTTACTCCGCAAAGAAGATTGCCGGCTCGCCGGCCTACAAGCTGGCGCGTCAGGGCAAGCCGGTGGAGCTCAAGCTGGCGAAGGTCCATATTGCCAGCTTTGAGATCACCGCGCTGGAGGGCGCCGAGGCCGCCTTCACGATGAGCATCAGCGCCGGGGGCTACGTGCGCTCGGTGGCGCATGAGCTGGGCCAGGATCTGGGTTGCGGCGCGCATCTGAGCAGTCTGCGGCGAACGCGGGCGGGCGCGTTCACGCTCGGCGAGGCTCACACGCTGCAGGAACTGGAACCGCTGGCCGGGAAGGTCGAAGCGATCAAGGAGCTATGCGTGCATCCGCGCAGCCTGCTGCCGGAGATGCCCTGCGTCACAGGCGACGCGATGGCGTTGGGGCGGCTGCGCGACGGCGCGCAGGCCAATCTGCCGGAGTTCTCGCGGGCGCCGCTGGTGAAGGTCTTTGCCGGGCAGCGGGAGCTGGTGGGAATTGCCAGGCGCGTGGCCGGTACGCTGTTTCAGCCGGTGGTGGTGATGGGGTGAATGCGGAGGTCAGGGAACAGGGAATAGGGAATAGGGAATAGAGAATAGAGAATAGGGAGCAGGGAACGGGTCGCGCCTCGATGATGCGTGCTTTCGCGTTTCCCGGATGCTCGAATGGTCAGTGCTATCCCGTTCTTTCTCCAGAGAGGAGACGAAAGGTGGAGCACCGGGCGTTCTTCCTACTCCCTATTCCCTACTCCCTGCTTTTATGCAGCAGCGGCATGAGCGCCGGCAGCAGCGTCCTTGCGATGATCTCGGAGCCTCTGGCGGTGGGGTGAATGCCGTCCGCCTGGATGGCGCCGGGAACGTGGACCATATCCTTGTAGATCATGGGCACGAATGGGGTGTTGTGCCTGGCGGCGAGGTCGCGGAAGACCTGCTCGAAGGATTGGATGTAGTCGCTGCCGTAGTTGGGGGGCAGGGTAATGCCGGCGAGCAGAATCTTGATGTGCGCGCTTTCGAGCCCGGTCAGCACAGCGTCGAGGTTGCGGCGGGTCTCGCTGGGGGGCAGGCCGCGCAGGCCGTCGTTGCCTCCGAACTCGACGATGACCACCTCCGGGTGCAGGAGCAGGATGGAACGCAGCTCCTCCACGGCGTCCTTGGAGGTGGCGCCGCTTATTCCCTGATTATTCACCTTGTAGCGGTAGCCGCGGCTGTCCAGGTCCCGCTGCAACGCGTCGGGATACGATTGTCCGGTCTGGAGACCGTAGCCGGCGGTTATACTGTCGCCGAAGCAGACCACGCCGGGCCGGTCGGCTGCCAGCAGTGGGCCGGCCAGGAGAACCAGGCACAACGAAACAATCGATGCGCGGCGAACGTACACAGAAACAGTGTAAGGGACTAGGGACCAAGGGACTAGGGACTAAGAGACTAGGGACTAAGGGACTAGGGACTACGGGGTTAGGGAATAGGCGGAGGCTGGCGAGTGATCGAGGTTCGGGACGCGAAGAAATGGATACAGAACGGCGCGCGGCGGGTAGAGATTCTCAAAGGAATCTCGCTCGCGATCCCGGCCGGGCAGTTTGTGGCTATCGTGGGCGCCAGTGGCAGCGGGAAGAGCACGCTGCTGGGACTGCTCGCGGGCCTGGATACGCCCAGCAGCGGCGAGATCTGGCTGGATGGCGTGCCGATCCACAACCTGGCCGAGGCCGAGCTGGCCGCGGTGCGGGGCAGCAAGATCGGGTTTGTCTTCCAGTCTTACCAGCTGATTGCGACGCTTACCGCTCTCGAAAACGTGCTCCTGCCCCATGAGCTGAACGTGGAAGGCAGCGGCCTCAAGCAGGCGCGGCGGCTGTTGGACGAGGTTGGCCTGAAGGAGCGGATGGACCACTACCCGGTGCAGCTTTCCGGTGGCGAGCAGCAGCGCGTGGCGCTGGCGCGGGCGTTTGTGGTTGAGCCGCCGATTGTGATGGCCGATGAGCCGACGGGCAACCTGGACTCCGTCAACGGCCGGATGGTGCTGGACCTGCTGCTGGAGCGGAATCGCAAGGCTGGGACGACGCTGGTGCTGGTGACCCACGACCCTGAAGTGGCCAGCCGCGCCGACCGCAAGATCGTGCTGCGCGACGGGCTGATCGTGGAGGACAACTTGCCCTTCACGGCGCCGTCTGGAGTTGCGGAGCAGGCGCGGAATGGCTAAGCACACATTGAGTTGGAAGCGGGCCGGGGCCATTGGCTGGCGCGACTTGAAGTCCGCGCCGGGCAAGTTCGGCTTTGTGGTCCTGTCGGTTGCGGTGGGCGTTGCGGCCCTGGTGGGGGTGCGCGGCTTCAGCGAGAGCTTCCGGCGGACTCTGGGCGCGGAAGCGCGGTCGCTGATGGCCGGAGACCTGAGCGCGCGCATCTTTCACGAGCCCACGGCCGAGGAAGCGAGCAAGATTGCGGCCATCGTCAAGCAGAGCGCGCAGCCGGGAATCCGCTCGACGTGGGTGACGGAGACCGTTTCCATGGCATCGGTCCCGCCCGACCCCGTGCCGCTGCTGGTTTCGCTCAAGGCCGTGGACCCCGCCGAGTATCCCTATTACGGCACGGCTGAACTGGAGCCGGCGATGAGGCTCGATCAGGCCCTGAACGGCGATTCGGCGGTAGTGGCGGATGAGTTTCTCATTCGCCTGAATGCGCAAGTGGGCCAGACGCTGCGGCTGGGCGGCAGGGACTTCAGGATTGCGGCGGCGCTGAAGCAGGAGCCGGATCGCATGGGCTCGAGCGTGGGACTCGGACCGCGGGTGATGATCTCACAGGCGGCGCTCAGGCGCACCGGCCTGATTGCGCCGGGGAGCAGGGCTGGCTGGCGGTTGCTGATGAGGCTGCCCGAGAGCGCTCCGTCAAAACTCTTTGGCAAGGCTGCGCCGGCGATCGATCCCGCGGCCATGCGCAAGCAACTGGAGGAGGCGCTGCCCGACGCCCAGGTGATGGACTTCCGCGAGGGCAATCCGGCGCTGAGCCGCGGGTTGGACAATGCAACCGCGATCTTGAGCCTGATCTGCCTGGTGGCCATGGTGCTGGGAGCCATCGGCGTGGCCATGGCCATGCACGCTCACCTGGAGCAGCGAATGGATATGCTGGCCATTCTGAAGGCCTTGGGCGCGGGATCGGCCGACCTGCTGCGCATCTTCCTGCTGCAAACGCTGGGTCTGGGACTGGCCGGAGGCGTGCTGGGCGTGGCTGCGGGCGTGGGCGTGATGGCCGCGCTGCCGGCGGTCTTCGGCAAGCTGCTGCCGGTTCACCCAGGACTCGAATTCCCCTGGCGCTCGGCGCTGGCCGGGCTGGGCACGGGGCTGCTGACCACGCTGCTGTTCTGCCTGCCGCCGCTGCTGGACGTGCGCGCGGTGAGGCCGGTGCTGGTGCTGCGGCGGCTGGTGGAGCAGGCGCCGGAGGGTGTTGGCGCGTGGTTCGCCCGCTGGTGGGCGCGTCGGCTGCAACTGGGGCTTTCCATTGCGGTGGTTGCGGCGCTGGGGGGAATCGCCTGGGCGCTTTCCGACTCCTTTGAGGTTGGCTGGAGGTTTGCGCTTTATGTCGCCCTTGCGCTACTGGTTCTGCTGGCGCTGGCGTGGGTTGCGCTGCGGACGCTACGCTTCCTACTCGATCGCGTCCGGCTGCGGCTGCCTTCGTCCCTGCGCCACGGGCTGGCCAACCTTTACCGGCCGGGCAACCAGTCGGCGGCCGTTCTGGCGGCGCTGGGCACGGGCGTCATGCTGATTCTGGCCGTCTACCTGATGCAGGCAGCGCTGCTCCGCGACCTGCGCGAGACGGCTTCGCCCAGCTTGCCCAACATCTTTCTGGTGGATGTGACGACCGATGAGGTTGCTGGGGTCAAAGAGTTCTTCCAGCGCCAGCCGGGGGTGAGCCAGGCGCTGGAACTGATGCCGGTGGTGACGGGGCGGTTTATTTCGCTCAACGGCCGCACCCTGGATCAACTGAAAGGGCAGCATTATCCCCGCCGCATGCTGGAACATGCCGAGCTGAGCTGGGCCGACGCGCCTCCAGTCGGGTACAAGGTGAAGCAAGGAAGGTGGTGGACAGTTGGGACGGCCTCGGGCGCGAAAGAACTTGCCGTGGACGACGGCGCGGCAGAGCGGCTGCACCTGGGCGTGGGTTCGCCGGTGGAGTTGGAGGTCGGCGGGACGGTGCGGGCGCTGAAGGTTGCCGCGATCTACAGGGCCGACAGGGAGCACCTGGGGGCGTGGGTGGAGTTTGTGCTGCCGTCCGGTCAGCTCAAGGACCAGCCTGCCGCCTGGTACGGCGGCGCGCACATCGATCCCAGGCAGGTGGCGGCGATGGAGCGGGCGCTCTTTGCGGCCTATCCCACCGTTTCGGTCATCAACGTGGCCGATGTGCTGGTGCGCATCGAGAGCGTGGTCGATCAGATCACCTTCGTGGTGCGCTTCCTGGCGGGTTTTTCCATCTTTGCCGGGCTTACGATTCTGGCTTCGAGCATTGCCAGCACGCGCTTCCGGAGGATGCAGGAGGCCGTGGTGCTGAAGACGCTGGGCGCCACGCGGATGCGGATCGTGCGCACCTTCAGCGTGGAGTTCAGCGTGCTTGGCCTGCTGGCCGGTTCGGTGGGCGTGGTCTTCGCCAACCTGCTGACGCGGGTGCTGCTGAACTGGGCCAAGGTAGACTTTCGCATCGAGTGGCTGGCGGCGCTGATTGCGCTCCTGGGGACGGCGGTGCTGGCTACGGCGACCGGCTGGATCGCCAGCTATCGGATACTCGGGCTTCGGCCGCTGGAAGTGCTGCGCGAAGAGTAGAGGCCCACATGGGAGTGGTGGAGACTCACCGTGAACGGCCTGGGGTGGAGCAGCGGGCCGCACGCGGTTGAAAAACAGCGCGCACTAATGCGGACGGATGCCGATCACGCTCAACATGCGTCCGGCGTGGCCCCGCGAAGCGCGATGGGAGAAGAACAGCTCCGGCTGGCATCCTGTGCACCCGCCCACCAGTTGGATCGACCGGGGCTTGAGGCCCGCGGCGAGCAACTGGCGGCGGTTGGCCTCCGCCAGGTCCAGATGCAAGCTGGGACCGATGGGTGAGTGGCCGGGCGCGCGCTGGGTCAGGAAGAGCATCGGATACTTGGCCCGCACCGGATCGGCATCGCAGACCTCGCGGAAGAGATTGTGGGCATAAGCGAACTGGGAGTCGAAGCTGGAGAGCACCTCTTCGCCGACGGCGTAGCAGCAGGCGCCGATGCCGGGGCCGATGGCAGCCGCCAAATCCTCGGGCCGGGAACCGAATTCAAGGCGCATGCGGCCCACGCCGGACTCCACGATCCGCTGCACCGTCCCCCGCCAGCCGGCGTGGAAGGCTGCAACCGCGCGGCGTTTGCGGTCGGCCACCAGCACCGGGATGCAGTCGGCCGTCTGGACCGCCAGCAGCAGGCCCGGCTGATCGGTCATCAAGCCGTCGCCTTTGCACCCCAGCGACGAATTCGGTCCCTTCTCGGCATCGCCGGGGACCCCGCCTTTGCACCCCAGCGACGAGGACCAGTCGCCGGGGACCCCGCGTTTGCACCCCAGCGACGAGGACCAGTCGCCGGGGACCCCGCGTTTGCACCCCAGCGACGAGGACCAGTCGCCGGGGACCCCGCGTTTGCACAGTAGTACGCGGGCCGCGTTCTGGGTTCGGACGACGACGACCACATTCGAATGAATCTGGCGGAGCGTGACCAGAGGCGTGGCTCGGTTGCCGGTGAGCGCCTCGGCCAGAAGCCGGCGGTTCAGGGCCACCGTTTCCGGGCTGTCTTCCGGCGTAAAGCCAAGATTCAGTTCGCCGGGCGCATCGTCGGGGCAGTAGGCGCGGCTTTCGCCGCCTCTGCGAGTGCTGAATCCATGCCACAGCCAATGGAATCTCTCCCAGCCGGGAACCGGCAGCCACTGAACGCCGTTCGCTGCCACGCGAGGAATGGGCGCGGCCTGGGACAGAGCCTCCGGCGAGGCGCGCTCAAAGCGGCGGCGGCGCGTAACGCTGGCTGCGTGGCCGCGAGGGTTGCGCGCCAGGCCCGCATCTTCGCAGAGGCCGTCGATCGCCTCGAGATTCCGGACGGGATGAGGGTTTGGGGTGGAAGAGGACCGCATCTGAATCCGATTCTATCTGCCGGCGGATTCCATTTGGCCCCCGATCGCGGTTTCCAGCCTGGATTCTCCCGCAGGCAAGCGTGTGGGCCTACCTTCCGGTAGGCCCGCTTGAGAGGCATTTAAGGTGGGGAATCTGAGGATTTGAGAGAAGAGGTCCTTAACGGACCTTCGTCAAGGGCTGGATACCTTTCGTGGCGGGAACAACCTTGGGGAAGCCTCTGCTTGTTATCTGTATAGATGCTCGATGAGGGAAAAAGTTGCAGGGTTCGGGAGGATTTAATTTCGAGCCTGGGCTTGCCCCGTTTGGAGGCATTTTCTCTCCTTTTTCCCCACCGCGCCGACAATCTGTGGATGCGGGAGCGCGTTCCCGGCTCCCGGCTGAGGTGTCCTCATGTCCGTTGCCGCGCTATCGACCGCGGGATTCTCGCAGTACATTGCCGCTTCAAGCAATCTCTCGGGCTCCCAGCAGGCCTGGCAGTCGCTCGAACAGAGCCTGGCGTCGGGGAATCTGACCGCTGCCCGGAGCGCGTTCAACACCTACAACCAGCTGAACCAGAGCTCGACCGCGGCTGGCGCGAGCAGTTCTTCCTCCACTTCGCAGCTCTCCACCGATATGAAGGCCCTGGGCAGCGCCATCGGCTCCGGCGATCTCTCCACGGCCCAGTCGGCCTTTGCGACCGTCCAGAACGACCTGAAGACCACCCCGTCGCAGGCGGTGGCCAACGCCGAGAGCGCCGTGGCCCAGACCGTGCAATGGGTGGACGACCTGCTCAATCTCTCCGGTTCGAGCAGTTCATCCTCGACCCCCACCGACCCCACGACGGCCATCCTGGATAGCGCCTATGGGATGAACCCCTCCTCGAATACGACGGACCCCACGACTTCCATCCTGGACAGCGCTTACGGCGACGGCGGCACGGGGAGCGCCTCAAGCTCCGGCGCATCCGGATCGGCCTCCAGCGGCGATTCGGGAAGCGCCGCCAGCGTGGCGAGCGCCGGTAACGCCGGCAGCGCCGCCAGCGTCAACGTCTACGCATAGAAGAACGCCAACCACGATTGCCGCTACATCCGCGGCGAAGCGCCGGGGCTGATGATGGAGGCGAGGACTTCCCCAGGCTCGGGGCGGACGCGGAAGTCGGCGTGGGCCTCGGCGAAGACCACGCGTCCAGCGGGACTGATCACATAGGTTGCCGGGAGCGGCAGACGCCAGCTCGGCTCGCCGTTGACGAAAGGGATGTTGACCAGGATGGAAAGGTAGTAGGCGCGGTGGTACTCGGGCACGGTGTAGGCGAGGCCGAACTGCTCGGCGAGGGCGGAGCCGGGGTCGCTGAGGACGGGAAAGGGCAGACGGTGCTGGGCAGCCATGAAGTCGCTCTGGCGCTGGGTCTGCGGGCCGATGGCCACCATCAAACCGCCGCGCTCGCGCACGGCGCCGTAGCGGTCGCGCCATACCTCCAGCTCGGTGACGCAGTAGGGGCACCAGCGCCCGCGAAAGAACTTGACCACCAGCGGGCCGAGGGCGAGCAGATCCGCTGAGCGCACCAGGCGGCCGGCAGCATCGTTGAGGGCGAACTCCGGAGCCAGCGCGCCGGCGGGCAGGATGCGGTCTTCAATGCCGCTGGCGAACAGCTCGGCGACGGCGCGCTCGCCAACAGCAAGCCTGTCGGCCTGCACCAAAATGCGCGTGTTGGCCGTGATCTCGTCGAGTTGGTCCTGCAGGGCCTTCATTTATTCCTGAAGAGGAACTTCTCGAATTGGTATTCGGTTTGACTGTTCTTGTTCATTTCGAGCCAAAGGCCGTGTTTCTCAAGAAATCTCGCCTTGATGTCTGAGATCGTTGCAGAGTTCTGCGGACACCGCGTGAAAACGATCAATCCGCCAAAACTGGCTGAGAATGGCGGGGCCTTCTTCCACTCAGCCAAAGTCGAGAGAATCTGTTTTGCAGCATGTTCCGTGTCCTGCCCTTTCAATTCAACGATCACATCGACAACGCCGGGCTTTGCCACAATGTAGTCGGCCTTCAACCCGTCCGAAGCTGGAGTCCAGCAGTCCACATCTACAATCTTGATTACTGATCTAGCCGAATTGTCGAACGTGGCCTTCTTCCCGTTTGCTTTGACTGTGATCTTGGAGTCGCTCTTTTCGCTGAGGCAAGGTCCCAACGACGGGTCAGGGTTCGACATAGCCGAGCCTCAGCAATTCGTCGAATTCTGCGCCAATCGTTTCGGAAACCTGGTCGAGAAAGTTGCTGCTCACCAGCCCAGTATCTTCTGCGACAATTGACTTCAAGATGCGATCTTCGATGGTGTAGGCCTTGAAGCCGCCCTCTGTGATCCAAAGGCGCCTTGGAATGAAGCTTGCGATCTTCTCGCGAAGGGCCGGTTTTGCGGCGGCTAACCGGCCGGCTTCGACCAGGTTGTTAAACGACGCCAGGATATATGGGCTGTGCGTTGTTATGACCCACGTCGATCTCTTCAGGTGGTGGTTCGCCAGCAAAGCAATTATTCCGACAATCTCCTTCTGGGCGCTTGGAAATAAGTGTGCTTCGGGCTCCTCCACGTAGGTAACGATTCCCGGGCGTGCATCTATCGAGGTGCGGAGGGAGGCAAGGAGCGGCAAAGCTTCCTGTGTGCCCGAGGACAGGTTAGGTAGCGAAAGGATTCGTCCATCCTCGGCCTCAAAGGTGGGCCGTTCGCCCTTGACTTGCAGCCTTCCTTTCAAGACGCGGTATTGGATTTCCTCAAAAAGCTGCGCCGTTGGTCTATTCCTTGGTAGCGTGAAGTAACGGTGCTCGAACATGGAGTCGGCAAGCTTTCCGAAGCGATATGTGACCCGGTCTAGTGAGCCGCTTTCAAATGCAGCGATCGCCTTTCCGTAAGTCGTGAAAAATGCCCTCCCGGCCGGAATATAGGCCTGTGCGTATCGTTCATCCTTTCCCAAGAAGCCTGCCATTCTGTCACGGGCGATCTCGCGTACGCGCCAGGGCCTTACCTCCTCCCATCCTGGCTTCGAGCGTGCAGATAACGCCTTCACCTCATCAAGCGCAGAGGTGTACGCGGCGCAGAAATCCTGACATATCGTGAGTCGGATGTTGCTGCCAAGTGCCTTTCCATACGATGTTCGTAATACTGATGCACTGAATGGGCCATGAGTGAAGGTAATGTCTAGCTTCCCATTTCCCCATGACTGGACCGGGAACCAGGAGTGAAAGCCGGCCTTCACCTGCTGCTTGAATATTGCAAGGGATGTCTGATTAGAAATGCTTTCGAGAGAAAGGGAAATTATATCGAGGAAGAAATAGCCTAGCTTACAAATTAGGCTCTTCCCACTCGCTTGCGGCCCGACGATGACGCTTATGCCCCTGAGATCCAGATCTGCTTCTTTGATGACCGAGAAGTTCTTGACCGTCAGCTTTCTCATCGCGTCCTCCCTCCAGTCATCTTACCGCCCGAAGCGCTGCTTGCGGCCCATGCCCATGGCGTCGAGGCCGCCGCGCATCATCTTGGAGCCCAGGCCGCCCTTGCCCATCTGCTTGAACATCCTGGCCATCTGGGCGTATTGGCGCAGAAGCTGGTTCACGTCCTGCACCTCGGTCCCGCTGCCCTTGGCGATGCGCTTGCGCCGCGAGCCGGAGATGATCTCGTGGTTGCGCCGCTCCAGCGGGGTCATGGAGTTGATGATCGCCTCCAGGCGCACGAACTGCTTTTCATCGACCTGCTTGGACGCCTGCTGGAGGCCGGCGAAGGGGCCGATGGAAGGGAGCATCTTGAGGATCGACTCCATCGACCCCAGCTTCTTGATCTGGCGCAACTGGTCGCGGAAGTCTTCGAGGGTGAAGCCGTCGCCGAGCAGGGCCTTCTTGGCGAACTCCTCGCTCTTTTTGCGGTCGAGGGTGGATTCGGCCTTCTCGATGAGCGACATCATGTCGCCCATGCCCAGGATGCGGCCGACGATGCGGTCGGGATGGAAGGGCTCGAAGGCGTCGGGCTTCTCGCCTACGCCGATGAACTTGATGGGCTGGCCGGTGACCTGACGGATGGAGAGCGCCGCGCCGCCGCGGGCGTCGCCGTCCATCTTGGTGAGGATGACGCCGGTGAGGCCGAGGCGCTTGTGGAAGTCGGCGGCGGAGTTGACGGCGTCCTGTCCGGTCATGGCGTCGGCGATGAAGAGAATCTCTGACGGGTTGAGCAGCTTCTTCAGCCGCTCCATCTCGGCCATGAGCTGTTCGTCGATGTGTAGGCGGCCGGCGGTATCGACGATGAGCGTGTCGCAGCCCAGGATGACGGCCTCGCGGCGGGCCTCTTTTGCGAGGCGCTCGACCAGAGCCGAACCGGCGGGCTCGCCCTTCTGGTCGCCTTCGTAGAGCTTGGCCTCAGCGGCCTTGGCGACGATCTTGAGCTGCTCGCGGGCGGCGGGGCGGTAGACGTCCACCGAAACCAGCATGGGGCGATGGCCGCCCCTTTTGAGCCACGCCGCCAGCTTGCCGCTGGTGGTGGTCTTGCCGCTCCCTTGCAGGCCGGCCATGAGAATGACCGAAGGCGGCTGGGAGGCGAACTTGAAGCGGGCCGTGTCTTTGCCGAGGAGAGCGATCAGCTCGTCGCGAACGATCTTGACCACCTGCTCGGAGGGCGAAAGGGCGGTGAGGACCTCAGTGCCCACGGCCTTGACGCGAATCTGCTCGATCAGGTCGCGGACGACGTTGAGGTTGACGTCGGCTTCGAGCAGGGCGACGCGAATCTCGCGCAGGGCTTCGGCGATGTTCTCTTCGCTCAGCGTGCCCTGGCCGCGCAGGGACTTGAAGGCGCGCTGAAGTTTCTCGGTGAGGGTTTCAAACATGATCAAGTCAAGTGTAGCGCGACGGCTGCGGCATTCTACTCCAACGGGGCGATGAGGTACTGCTCCAGCTTGCCGCCGGGGTAGGTGTAGGTGGTGAGGACGAGGCGCTTGCCGGGGAAGACGATCTCGAAGGCGCGGAAGGTCATTCCGCCCCGCAACTCCTCGTGAGTCTGGCGGAAGGTGAGCGGCTCGCCCAGCGGGGCCAGGCTCGACTGGAAGTCGGCCAGGGCTTCGGGGGTGAAGTAGTCGCTGAGGTTGGGGGCCAGCAGCGCGCGGTCGATGCGTCCGGCTTGCAGATCGTGGAAGATGGCGAGGGCCTGCCTTTCCGGCTCGCTCGCCGCGGCGGCCAGGACGGCGGGCGCTGCCAGGCGGGCGATGGTGGAGGCCGCGCCGACGGCGTCCTGATTGGTGAGCACGGCCACGGCCACGCCGTCGTCCACGAGCACTTCGTTGTCGGAGACGAAGCCGGAGACCTCGCCGCTGTGCTCGATGGAGCGATGCCCGTTGCGGTCCATGACCTCGACGCCGAGGCCGTAGTGGGTTCCCTTGCCGTCCTTCAGCTTTACCTCGGTGAACATCTGCCTGTAGCTCTCCGGCTTGAGGATGGTTTGGGCGATCAGGCTCTCATCCCAGAGGGCGAGATCGCGGGCGGTCATGGCCAGCTCGCCGGCGGCAAACATCCAGCCGCGGCCTTCCTTTGGGGCCACGCGCAGGGGACCGAGGGCGTGGCGATAGTAGGGGGTAGCGTCGGCCTGGGTGAGCTTGGCTTCGTCGGAGTTCCAGACGGAGGTCATGCCGAGGGGGCGGAAGATGCGGCTGGTGAGCAGGTCCATGAGGGGCTGGCCAGTGACGGTCTCGACGATGCGGCCGGCGATGACGTAGTTGGTGTTCGAGTACTGCCACTGGGTTCCAGGCTCAAAGTCGAGAGGCTTTTTGGCCCAGGTGTCGAGAATCTGCTGAGCGGACTCGGGCGCCAGCATGGGGGTCATCACGTAGTCCTCGGGCCAGTAGTCCTGGTAGCCGGAGGTGTGGGAGAGGATCTGGCGGATCGTGACTTCGGTGCCCCTGGTGAGGCCGGGAACGTACTTGCCGACGGCGTCGTCGAGGGAGAGCTTGCCGTCCTCCTGGAGGAGCAGGATGGCGGCGGCGGTGAACTGCTTGGAGATGGAGCCGATGGAGTAGCGCATCTCCGGCGTGGCGGGAACGGCGGGGGTGGCGCCGTCTGCGAGGCGGGCGCTGCCGTAGGCGTGGGTGTAAACGATTTTGCCGCCCCTGACGACGGCGAGCGAGGCGGAGGGAACGCCGGTCTGACCGAGAACCTGAGTGGCGATGCGGTCGATGCCGGCGCGCAGGGCGGGGTCGATGGTGTCGATTGTTTGGGCGCGGGCGTGCGCGGCGGCAAGCGACAGGAATAATATGGTGAGCGGAATTGCGGAACCGGAAAACCTTCTCGGGTATTTCATCGAGCGCACTCTCCCAGCGATCGTTTCGCGCATATGGGACCGATATCGATTAAGTTATCAGCCGGGCCCCAGGGTACATCGGCTGGCGGAGGCGTGAGGGGAAGCCGGGTTGTACGGCAAGCGGACAGGAGGGTTGCATGGATCGGCTGATCGAGGGGCACAAGCGGTTTTTGGCGGAGGTGTTTCCGGGCAGACGGAAGGAGTTCAAGCTGCTGGCGGAGGGGCAGCATCCGCAGTGGCTGTTCATCACCTGCGCGGACTCGCGGGTGGTGCCGGACCTGATCCTCGACGCCGGGCCGGGTGACCTGTTTATTGCGCGCAATGTGGGCAACGTGGTGCCGGTGGTCAGCCACGATGTGGACGGAGTGACGGCGACCATCGAATACGCGGTCGAGGTGCTGAAGGTGAAGAGCGCGATCGTCTGCGGACACTCGGACTGCGGGGCGCTCAAAGCGGCGCTGGACCGCAAGGAGCTGGAGCACCTGCCCAAGGCGCGGCGCTGGCTGAGCCACGTGGAAGCGGCCTTCTCGCATCGCCAGCCGCAGAACCCGGCCGATGGAGAGCACGCGGAACTGGCGGCGCTGATCCGGGGCAACGTGGTGGCGCAACTGTGGAATCTGCGGGCGCAGCCGACGGTGGCGCGGGCGGTCGTGGAGGGCCGGCTCACGGTGCATGGGTGGTATTACGACATTCTTAGCGGCCGCATCGAGCAGTACGACGAACAGATGCGGCGGTTTTTGCCGCTGGCGGGGTGAGGTGGGAGGGATTGCCGGCAGATGCTGGCGGAATGGGGTGAACTGGAGTAAACTAGTTTGTAGGCTAGTTGGTTGAAGCGGCTGGCCGGAGGAGGATTCATGGCGGTCGAGGGATGCGTTTATACCGAAATTGGCGCCTTTGACGCCAAGACCAAGCTCTCTGAGATTCTGCGCAAGGTCGATCGGGGAGAGCGGTTCACGATCACCGTTCGTGGGCGGGCAGTAGCGAATCTGGTGCCCGTTGCATCTGGCCGCACCGCGGCGGAGATAGCCAGAGCCGTGGAGGGCCTGATCCATTTTCCCCGCATCGAGGGCGTTTCCGGGGACACGGTCCTGGAGTGGATTCGCGAAGGAAGAAGGTAAGGGCGGGGCATGGGACTCGTTCTTGATGCGTCCGCTACGCTGGCTTGGCTGGTCAGACGCGCAGATCCAGCAGAAGATCGATTGGCCGACGAGGCGCTTCGATACATTCAGACCGAGGGCGCCGTTGTGCCTGCCCTTTGGTTTCCGGAGGTTGCGAATGGCGTCCTGATGGCTGAACGCAGGACCGGAATCGGCAACTGCAGCTCGGCATCGTTCTTAACCATGGTGAATGCCCTGCCGATTTCGGAGGACGCGACGCGGCCCTGGGCTACTCAGCCCGCGGTATTGACGCTGGCCCGCGCTTACAAATTGACGGCGTACGACGCCACCTATTTGGAACTCGTGCTGCGCTCCGGCGGAATGCTGGCCACCTTCGACCGGCAGTTGGCGGAAGCTGTGCGCGGGGCTGGCGCGCGGGTGTTTGGCGATCGGGCGTGATTCTGGTGTTCACGGCAGCTTGAAGGCTTTGACGGCGATGGCGTTGGGCGCGCGGCCGGTGGGAAGCATGGTGAAGAGGGAGTGGGAGGCGGTGCGGACCACGGCGATGTCGGCGGAGCGGTTGTCAACGACAAAGAGGAGATAGCCGGCCGAGGAGAACGCGAGAGCCGAGGGGCCGTCGCCGACGTGGACCGAGCGGAGGCGCGTGCCGTCGTCGATGGCGTACGGAGTGACGTACTGGGAGTGGAAGTCGGCGACGTAGAGCATGGAGTTGTCGGCGGAGACGAGGCCGCGGACGGGGTCATCGCCGATCAGGTATGCTCCGCCGACGTCGTTGGTGGTGGTGACCACCTCGGAGATGGAATCGCTGAGGGAGTTGGAGACGAAGAGTTCGCCGCCGTCGGGCTTGAGGGCCAGATGGACGGGAGCGCGGCCTACGTCGAGGAGGGCCTCCAGGCGGTCGGGCTGGTCAGGATTGGATTGCGAGTGGGCCAGGGCGATGGCCATGACCTGGTGGCCGGCGGCGCAGGCCACGAAGGCCTTGGAGGAATCGGGAAGGATGACGGCGTCGCTGGCGCCGGGGCAGCCCTCGAAGACGGCGCGGAGAGATTTGGCGGCGGGATCGATGAGGCTGACGCTGTTTCCGCCGCGGTTGGCGACCACCAGGGTTTTGCCGTCGGGTGAGATGCGGGCCGCGACGGGAACCTCGCCGGCGCCGATGACCGCGATCTCGCGGCGGGCTTTGAGGTCGAGAACGGAGATGGTGTTGGAGCCGGAGTTGGCTATGTAGGCTCGTTCGCCGGTGGGGTCGAGGTCGATGGAGACCGGCTGGCGGTGAACCGGAATTGTAGCGGCGACGGTGTTGCTTTCGGCGTCGATGACCGAAACCGACCCTGGCGCGCCTTCGCCTCCGGAGTTGACGACGTAGACCTCATTGCGCGTGGGGCTGGCGGCCACGGCGACGGGATTCCGGCCCACGGGCAGCTCGCGGTCCACGCGCACATTGACCACATCAATCACCGTGACGGTGCCGCCGCCGCCGTTGGTGACGTAAGCGTACTCGCGATAGTTGGGCGGGTACTGAGGGAAATCGCGCGGGCGGCAGGCAGTGAGGGCGAGCGCCAGCAGGGCGAAGGCGACGGGGATGGCGCGCCGTGGGGTCATGGGGTCAGCCGGCTGTCGCGGCGACGTGGATGCCGCGGGGCAGATTCCGGCCGACCACCGGCGCGATCCGCTCGATCTCGTCCATCATGGTGGCGAACTGCGCGGGATAGATGGATTGGGGGCCGTCGGAAAGCGCTTTGTCGGGCTGGTGGTGAACCTCGACCAACAGGCCGTCGGCGCCCGAGGCCACGGCGGCGCGAGCCATGGGCAGCACGCTGTCGCGCTTGCCGGTGGCGTGGCTGGGGTCCACCAGGATGGGCAGGTGGCTGAGACGCCGCACGGCGGGAACGATGCTCAGGTCGAGGGTGTTGCGGGTGTGATCGGTAAAGGTGCGCACGCCGCGCTCGCAGAGGATGACCTCGTAGTTGCCCTCGCTCATGAGATACTCGGCGGCCATGAGGAACTCTTCCAGCGTGGCGGAGAGGCCGCGCTTGAGCAGGACCGGCTTGCGCACGCGGCCGGCGCGCTTGAGCAGCGAGAAGTTCTGCATGTTCCGCGCCCCGATCTGGACGACGTCGGCCCATTCGGCGACCAGGTCGAGAGACTCGTTGTCGAGGGCTTCGGTGACGATGCGCAGGCCGAAGCGGTCGCGGATTTCGGCCATGATGCGCAGCGCCTCAAGGCCCAAACCCTGGAAGACGTAAGGCGAGGTGCGGGGCTTGAAGGCGCCGCCGCGGAAGAACTGCGCGCCCGCCGCCGCCACCTGCCCGGCGATGGCGAAGGCCTGCTCGCGGCTCTCGATGGAGCAGGGGCCGGCCACGATGGCCAGGTTGCGGCCGCCGACGGCGGCGTCCGTTCCGGCAAAGCGGATTACGGTATCTTCTTCCTTGACTTCGCGGCTGGCCAGCTTGTAGGCCTTGGAGACCCGGATCACCTCGGCGACTCCGGAGAGCGATTCGAGGTTGCCGCGGTCCATCTCACCCTTGTTGCCGGTGATGCCGATGGCGGTGCGCTGGGCTCCGGGGAGCGGATGGGCGCGGAGACCCAACTGCTCAATACATTCGCAGACCGCCTGGATTTGCTCCGGCGTGGCCTGCGCTTTCATCACAACCAACATAACTGGCCCCTCAGTGCATCAGTCTAATGGTTGCAAGGGCGAAGGGCAATTGCACCGGGGCGGCGATCGTTCGGCATCGTCGAGGCCGCCGGGCCAGGCGGCGACGATCGCGGCAGAACGGCTGCGCCGGGATGGTTCATTCCGTGTTAATATCGCCTTCATTCCTTGGTGCCGCGGCATGACGATGCTTACTCCTCAGCAACTCTCTCCCAACCGGCGCGAACCCCGGCGGTTGCTCCGGCGGCTGGGAATCTGCGCCTTGGCCGCGGTCTTCTGGCTGGGGCGCTCCCAGGCTCAGGACGACCAGCTCGACAAGGTGCACGTGCCTCCGCCCTCCACCTCCGCGCCGGCCGCGGGAGAGCCCGCGGGAGCCGAGCCGCCGCCAACCAGCGGCCCCGCTTCGCTGAAGATTCGCCCCGGCGCCCGGATCAGGCTCGACGTGGATATGGTGCTCATCCCGGTCTCGGTTACCGATCCCATGAACCGCCTGGTCACCGGCCTGGAGAAGGAAGATTTCCAGATTTATGAGAACAACGGTCAGCAGAAGATCTCGACCTTCGCCAGCGAGGACGCGCCGGTCTCCATCGGCATCATCTTCGACCTCTCCGGTTCCATGACCTCCAAGCTGATCCGCGCCCGGGAGTCGATCCTGCAGTTTATCAAGACCGCCAATCCGCAGGACGAGTTCTTCGTCATCGGCTTCAACGACCGGCCGGAGCTGATCGAGGATTTCACCAGTTCCGTGGAAGACATTGAGGCCCGGCTGGCGACGGTGCGCAGCGGCCATCGCACCGCGCTGCTGGACGCGATCTACTATGGCGTGACCAAGATGAAGGACGCGCGGCACGAGCGCAAGGCGCTGCTGGTGGTCTCCGACGGAGGCGATAACCGCTCCCGCTACACGGAAGGAGAACTGCGCGCGCAGGTGCGGGAGGCCGACGTCGAAATCTACTCGATCGGCATCTTCGACCCCTATGCGTCCACCCCGGAGGAGCGCACCGGGCCGCAACTCCTGTTCGAAGTGAGCGAGGAGACCGGCGGACGGCTCTTCCGCGTGGACGATGTTGCCGACATGGGCGACATCGCCGAGAAGATCTCCACCGAGTTGCGCAACCAATATGTGATCGGTTACCGGCCCAAGAACCTGACCCGCGACGGCAAGTGGCGTAAAGTGAAGGTGAAGGTCAATCCTCCCGCGGGGTTGCCTCCGCTCACCGTCCATGCTCGCACCGGTTACTATGCGCCATTGCAATAAAGCGGTTCTCGCGGTACTTCTGGCCGCGGCGGCGCTCCCGCTGCCCGCGCAACCATCGCCCGCCCAGGCTGCCGGCGAGCAGGCTTCGCCGGACCAGGCTCCTCAACTCACCGTGGATCGCGACCCGGTGCGCTCGCCGGATGCCGAGCCCGGCGCCTCTGCCGCGCCCGGCCCCCTGCGCAAGGAAGGCGGGGGCTACGTTCTGCACACCGACGTGGAGGAAGTGGCGCTCAATTGCACGGTGCTGGAGGGCAACCGGCTGGTTCCGGACCTGAAAAAAGACAACTTCGAAGTCTTCGAGGATGGGGTCAAGCAGACCCTTATCAGCTTCCAGCACAGCGACGTTCCCGTCTCCATCGCCATGGTGGTGGATAACTCCGGATCCATGTATCGCAAGCGCCCGGCGGTAAACAAGAGCGCGCTCGACCTAATCCAGGCCTCGAATCCCCAGGACGAGGCCTTTGTGGTGAACTTCTCCGACGAGGCCTTTATCGACCAGGAGTTCACCTCCGACGTGAACAAGCTGCGCGACGGGCTGAGCCACGTCGAATCCAGGGGCGGCACCGCGCTCTACGATGCCGTGGCGGCCTCGGCGGACAAACTGGCGGCCGACGCCAAGCGCCCCAAGCAGGTTTTGATTCTCATCACCGACGGCGAAGACAATGCCTCGACCCTGAACCTGGAGCAGACCATCCGCCGGGTGCAGCAACTGTCCGGCCCGGTGATCTACTCGATCGGATTGCTGTTCGGCGACGAGATGAGCCGCGCCGAGGTACGCCATGCCCGCCGCGCTCTGGAGATGCTCTCCACCGAAACCGGCGGCATGGCGTTCTTCCCCAAGTCGATCGAGCAGATCGATCAGATCGCTGCTGAAGTGGCGCGCGATATTCGTAACCAGTACACGCTCGGCTACCACTCCACCAAGCCGACCACGGAACCGGGCTTCCGCAATGTGCAGGTGACCGCCGAAGCCAAGGGCATGGGCAAGCTAACGGTGCGTACGCGCACCGGCTACTACCCTGTGGTGCGCGTGGCCAAGCAGCCGGCGGCGGCAGCCCAGAAGTAGCGCCGAGATACGGGCTGCAGAAGCGGGAGGAGCCTTCAGGCGCCCAATCTGGGATTCGGCAACTGGACTTTGAGCAGAGCACGGTAATTTTGGAGGAAGACGATGAGACGATTGGTCGGCTTCGCATTCATCAGTTTCGTTCTTGCTGTGCTGCATGCAGCAAATTGCCAATCAGGTACGGCTTCCCCAACCGTTTCAACCACGGATGACTATGCTAAGGCAGAAGACGATTCTCGATATACGGGAGTGGGGAAGTACCATGACTTACATGATCACCCCCTCCTTCCAGACGGTTCCAAAGGATACACCGTGGTGCTTTCTGATGAACATAACCTCGGGCACTCGTCTTCAGATCTGCAGCCATTTCAGAATGAAGACGACTTTTCATTTCATTCCCTTGTGTGTGATAGCGCGGCAATTGCTGTAGGCGCGCTCGTAGGATCAGAGTCGCATCTTTCGAGGAATAAAAATACCATATTTACCCGTCACCACTTCAAGGTCGAGTCGGTGATCAAGGAGGGTCCGGGCGTCGTAGTTGGCGGGGATGTGGACGTAATCGATCTGGGAGGCTCCGTCGTAGACGGCGGAGAACGGCTTACCGTGACGGTCACTGGCACTGCTCCCTATGAGGTGAATGGACGCTATATTCTTTTCTTAATACATGACCCAAGGGCCTCTCTCAATGTCTTTGATAACCCACAACTCATCAAGCTCCGCGTTAACGATGGGAATATAGAGGCGCGTGGG
>Ga0326727_10008678_pt1 | contig 25597 bp, 28 predicted proteins | sample MB2enrmetagenome_FD_207643 | JGI IMG/M metagenome (GOLD analysis project Ga0326727, IMG submission 207643) | Lab enriched peat soil microbial communities from McLean, Ithaca, NY, United States - MB29MY | ecosystem: Environmental > Terrestrial > Soil > Wetlands > Peat | place: USA: New York...
GGCGACGACGATAAGGACGAGCGTCGCGACAATCGGTGAGACTGCCATATCATTGTTCATGCGTTTCATTGCGTACATTGCTGTTTTCACCTTTGGTGTTCGTGGATGGGATTTTTAGAAAAATTTGTTGTATTAAGGGATTTGCCACGGAGTTCTTGCTGGTGAAGTTCATTCATCCCCCACAGATGTCAATTCACCAATCACCATATCGACCTTTGACTATATATTTTTAGCGTTTTTGATATAGATTTAAGGCTTTTCAATATAGTGATCACAATAGGATATAGATATTTGTTCCTCGACGAAATATGACATGCTGGTTTAAACTACCTAGTACCTTGAGGATTAAGTTGTTTACCGGAGTTAATCGGAGATGATCTAATTCTAACGGGATGCACACTTTTTCAGTGCGATGTCGATTGCCACTCTCAGCTGATTATCCTCGAACGGTTTGATAACAAACCCATCTGGATGTGTCTCGTTTACCCGGTCAAGGGTGGCCTCATCAGAATACGAAGTAAGATAGACAATGGGTATACTGATTCTCTGTTTAATCATCCGCGCAGTCTCGATCCCATCTATGTCTCCTTTGATGTTGATGTCCATGAGGACGAGGTCGGGTACCATTTTCATTATTAAATCCATGGCTTCCTGACTTTAAGATGCACGACCACAAACATCGTAACCAAGATTTTTCAAACGCCATTCGATGACTCTTGTGATGATGTCATCGTCTTCTACCAAGAGAATAGTTCCCTTTGACATAGATGCCCTTCTTGTAGAAATTATTGTCCGGCAAACTGATGTATTTTCCTTTTGGATTGGTTCCCGAAAAACCGATATTAATCCGGCGAAATAGTCAGCACTAACCAAGATTAGTATCGGGGTTCACCTGTTTTTTTAATAGTAATGCTAGCCGTGGAAAGGATATCACAAAAAGGAAGCACCCCAATTTCGGTATTTTTCCCGAAACCCAGATTGAATATCTTTTTCTTTCCATCTAATGGGATGCAAATTCCATTGTCCACCTATACAACTACCAAATCTTCCTCTCAGTCTTTTGGGATGATACCCGGCTTCAAGTTGCCTGCCGTTCATAACTGACAGAATTGTCAAGAAGGTCGAAAAAATGTTCCTTAGAGTTTTCTGATGATAGGATCGATGTATACTAACACTTCCTGAATATGGGCTATCAGGGGAGTCCCGATTAGGCCGTACCTCATTTAAAATCCAAATCTCGTCTTAAAGATTATTCAATTTAGTTATCGTATTTTTTTAAAACAATACTGATCATTCAGCTTGTTATTTGTACGAACATCTAAAAAGGAAAAATAAAATTTTGACTTCACATGAAGTCGTACATCGAGTACATCCCGTTGTTGTTCCATTCGGATGCCTCATTCGGGGACTTAGCGAAGTTTATGAAGCCTGTTGCCTGGGAGCTTGCTGCACTTACACCAGCCGTTGTAACCCTGTTACCTGTAAGGGCACTAGGGGAGGACCCTTTGGTCACATAATATATACCAGTTACAAAATTCTGAGGATAATTTGGTCCGGAAGTGGTATCCTGTGCATATCCATATTCCCAGTCATGGAGAGCGTTCCTGATGTTTGTTTGAGTCGGGACGTATGTTCCGGTACTTGTAGCGACATCCACTATTTTTATACCCGAAGCAGTGGTGTTACTCGTAGCGCCACCGGTGAATGCGTAACCTGCATCAATGTAGCCGAAAGCCGGGTGAGCTGCCGAACCCGCCTTAACTGCAGTGAGCATATCAGAGCCGAGATTGTTAACTATTGCATTTGGAGCAATAGTGTCTTGGCCGTTATAAGGCAGGCCAGCCCAGCCGAACACAACATTATTAGGGAAGCGGGTAGCCGGAAACTGTTCAACAGTTACATTTGTAGTTGTGGAGAAATTGTTTGCAATCCCCTTTTCGGTTCCATCTGCGGCAACATTGGAGTACAAAGTGTTGATGTCAGATGCTGCAACAACATTGTTGGGTACTGCGACACCGCTCTGATCCTGAATGAACACAACGCCACGACCGCCAACTTGGGTGTAATAGAGAGTCTGGTATGTCGGATTGTTCGTGTTGGAAGTCTGGGCGGTTGTAATCAAACTCGGGCTACATACCGCACCAATATCAGCAATACCAATTCCTACTGCCAGAATCCCCTCGTCACCGCCGCCACTCTGGACGTTTATGTTGGTGCCGGGATTTAACCTCTCAAAGTCCGCTCCAATATTCTGTTCTGCCGGAATAGGCAAGAAGGTTCCAGCAACGATGATCTCGTTCTGTGATGCAGACGCTGCCTGTGAGGCGGATGCCTGTTTCGATACATCGGACGAGAAGGTACCCATAATAGTACCGACTGCGACCGCTCCGATGACTGCAACGACGATTAGTACAAGAGTTGCAACAATCGGCGAGACTGCTACTTCATTACTCATTTTAGCCATGCGTTTCACCTAAATTTGCTTTTTATTAAGAGATTTCAGCAATTATTGCAATTTTATCTCTTTAATAAATATTTTGTAAAGTTTAGCATCCCCCACAGATGTTATCCTTTACATTGTTAGAGTGGATAGTATAATATATATTTATTGCGAAAAGTATTGATTTTTATTAAGAAAAATATACTTAAAGAGCACATTACAAAACAAACTTTAGATTTTCCGGAATATTCTTTCTCCCTCGGGTCTTAATTCCTGACGTTGCAGGGAGGGTAATGCGCTAAATATAATTTGGGTTTTCATTCACGGTTTTTTTCAATACATACAAGAAATCACAGAAATAATCGAAAAATTACACCTTTTCTATACTATAATGTTGAAAAAAAGTCCTTCTGGGGATCCATCCAATATAGTCACAGGGAATGTTTTTACTAGGTATTTCATGAGATAATACCGCAAAGATAATATTTCCAAGGTTGAAGTCGAATTTTTAAGGCATTATCAAGTCCATATTTTTTATGGAATTTACTATTTTTTGACTAATGGTTCTTTAAATTTCAATTTCTATATCATTGACCTCGGTAAAAAATTCAACATAAAGGGAGAGGTAGTCAGATTTCGGACAAAGTTTGGCAATCCAGAAGTTCGGGACATCTGGAACCATACTTTTTTACCGTCCCACTCTCTATCCTCAACAGGGATTGAAAGATGAATGCAAAATATTTTGGTGATACCAAAGATCTGTTTAAGTATGATCTTATCACTTCACTCATCAAGGGATTCAAGGGAAGCGTTGATCGCATCGTCATTGTTCCCATGTTAACAAAATACGATCCTGATTTCAAAGGGAATCCCGGTTGCCGAAATACTGACCTTATTGCCTGCTTCAGGCGGTTAAGGAGAACTGAAGAAGTCGATCACTATTATGATGAATTGAAAAGTTACATCAAGGAACTTAAAACAGATATCAATAAAAAGAAAGTCCGGATACGGATAGAAAAAAGCGAGATCTTCTCTAAACTGAAACGTGACCAGTATTTCCAGAGCATCTATGAGAATTTCCCAGATTCCTCCTTGATATTCATCGATCCTGATACCGGGATCAAGGAAAAGAACGTCACCGAAAAACATCTCGCATTCTCAGAGCTGAAAACATTTTATGATCATCTCGATAACGAATCCATTCTCATGGTTTACCAGCACTATCAGCGCCGTAAACCCCCAGCCCCTGATGAGCCAAAACGGAAGTTCAAGGATGTTGCGACATTGACGGGAGCTACTCCCATTATAATTGCTGATAACACAGTCATGTTCCTGTTTCTTACCAAAAACCCGGAGTTATACGAATCACTGACTAGAATCCTGAGGAATTACGCCCGGGTGGAGCAGGCAGCTGCAAGGAATAAAAACAGTGAACGATCGATCGACGTCATTGTCTCTGTCTGAATTTTATTTTATTTTCAAGACTTTTAGTTCACGATATCAGTTCTCTGAATGCCATTGGCGCAACTCTTCGATAAGTTCCGTAGGCTTCTCCACTACCACAGGAACGATCCCTGCGTAGATCTGTCCGTTCTTGCCATCAAGGGTGATGTAATCACCCTCATAGAGATCGCGTCCGGGGAAAGTACATATCCGCCGGCTAATATCAATCTTCAAATCACCACAGCTCACAATACATACCTTACCCATCTGTCGTGCAACAACGGCTGCGTGGGACGTCCTTGCACCTCTCACCGTAAGAATGCCATGAGAAGCCCCGATACCCCGGATATCATCTGGATTTGCCGTTTCCCGGACAAGTATAACTGGTGCATTTTTGGAGAATTCGATTGCGTGTTCAGCGGTCAGTGCAATTTTTCCAGAAGCAACACCCGTCGAGGCTGAAATCCCCGTAGCAAGTGGTGGTTCGGACGTCTGAATGGTTTGAATGGTAATAGCATCGGCATCGATATATCTGACCCGGCCAATTGCTTCGTCTTTTGTGATAATATCTTCATGGACAAGATCCACGGCAATTTTCAGTGCAGCGAGGGGGGCCCGTTTCCCGGACCTGCTTTGGAGGATGAACAGTTTTCCTTCCTGTACCGTGAATTCAATATCCTGCATATCACGGTACATGAATTCAAGTCTCTTTGCAGATTCTGATAATTCACGTGCTGCAAGAGGAATACGGGCAGCGAATTCCTGGTGCGATACAACTCCCATAAGTCCTGATACAATATCTTCACCCTGTGCGCCGAACTTGAAATCAACAAGAAGTTCGTTTACACCGGTCCAGGGGTTCCGTGAGAATGCGACCCCGGCTCCTGAGAGAGAGCCCAAGTTCCCAAAAACCATTACCTGTACGGTCACACCAGTACCACGTGCACCGGATAGAGGGTTCATGCTCCTGAACGTTTGGGCACGGGAGCTGTTCCATGACTGGAGGATTGCCGTTGTTGCAAGTTCGAGTTGCGAGAAGACATCTTCCGGCAATCTCTTCCCATTAGTCCGGGAATACAATTGTTCATACTGCTCCGCAATGGTTCTCATTGTAGCGAAATCGAGACCTGCTTCATCCGGCACTCGTTCCTCTTCCATAACCAGACGTTCAATTTTCCGATATGACCCCGGGTCATGAGAAAAAACAATTGTTCCAAAATATTCGAGGAACCTCCGGTAAGAATCCCAGGCAAATCTCGGATTACCAGTTTCCGCGATAAGTCCTCGCACTGTAACCCGGTTGAGCCCGATATTAAGGATAGTCTCCATTGCCCCAGGCATACTTACAGAAGCACCGGATCGTGCAGAGACAAGGAGAGGCCTGCGACTTGCACCATATCTTAGCCCGGTTGAACGCTCGATAAAGGCAATTCCCTGCCGGAGTAATTCAGGCACATCATCGGTAAGTACCTGACCATTCCGAAAGTATTCCTCGCAGAGGTCAACTGACAAGGCAAACCCCGGAGGCACTGGGATTCCTAAGGCCGACATCCGCGTAAGTACAGACGCCTTATTCCCAAAATCCTCTGATGCGACTTCTGTCTTGACATCCGGTCCGAAAAAGACAATCCGGGGTGTTTCATCGGTCATTTCGTGTCAATCCTATCGGTTCATGCTCTCGATCATGTAGTCCCTGACATGGAAAGCGACTTTCAACAGGGTATTGGAAGCCTCTTCCAAGGTTCTTGCTATCTCCAAGTATAACTGGAATTCTTTAAAATCGGTACACTGCTCGAAGATGATCCGTTCCGTTCTTCTCAAGGATTCGTCACAGAGCCGTTCGATTGAAAAGACCTCATCAACAGCGGTCAGCAGATCCTTGAGATCTTCGCGCTGACTTGTACTGTGGAATTTCTGGGCCGCAATCAGTATTTTCAGGAACCCCCGGCATCCCTTCAGGTCCAGCTCCGCCAGGTTCCTGAGCTCAAAAAAAATATCTTTGGAATCCGTATGAACTGGGATCAGGGTAATAAAGAAACCAGCCTCTTCCAGATAATCGGCAACGTCATCTGCGGTCGCGATAAGAATAATAAAAAATTCCGGGTTCTGGATCCTTTGGGAGAGATTCCTCATCCGGTTCACGAGATCATCTGCTTTGTGTTCCCATTCCTTTCCACGGGCAGCATTGAGGGAAATGACCTCATGATCGTGCTGATCTGAGGCAAGCCACAATGACTCAAGGACTATTGAGGCAATTTCGATGGAATACGAGGCATGTTCTTCGCAAAGGTCCATCATCCCTTCGTGAGCGCTCCGGAAATACCGGAGCAGCTCGGCACGGATCTCATTCTGGAGAAGAAAATGTGAAGTATTTGACAGAAGCCCTTTCGAGGCGGTCCTCATGACAAACTGGAGATACTCCATAGTCTGCTCTCTTCCCAGAATTTCATGGAGGGGCTCACCGTATCTGAGAGGGATACTTGAGGCCAGCTCAAGTGCTTCGTAGATGAGCCGTTCACCACCAAGTTCGAGGAAAGCAATATGCCCGGTCTCCTCCTCAGCTGCGCGGCTAAGAATCTCAATTGCGTCTGCATTCGGGACAAAATTTCGAAGTCTTTTCCGGGCCCGGTTCCAGTCGATTAAAAAGACGATCCGGGACCCGGCATGGGTAAGGAAATCCCGGGCATCCATCTCATTACGTACAATGAAAACCCCCACAGAGAGATGGTATACTGGGACCTCGAATTTTTTCCCGGGCGTACGGGAGATCGTATCACTCCATTGTACCGGAAATGGATGAAAGAGACTCTGGAAGAAATGCAGCCGAGGGAGGTGAATATCCGTATACGTAATAGTAATAGTTTGATCTTTTACCGTCACAACGAGCACATGCGCATCAGTAAGGCCAATATCATTCTGGATTACCAGTTTGTCCCCAGCCCGGGTTGCGATAGTTCCGAGACCAGGGTGACCGAATTTGAGCGGGGCAGTGCGGTTGACACCGGTCATGAAGGCTCGCACCATCTCACGATCCGAATCAGCGACGAGATAACCGAGTGCACCATCGATGTCTTCATTCGCGATCTGTGTCTGCAGCAAATTGATGGCTTTATGAAGATCCATTACCAGCAGGTGGAGGCTATCTGTTCCGCTGCTCCTGTCAGCGAGTGTAATGTCATTTATGAGTTCACCGGATACCGGTTCTTCCCCGGATGAGGGAAGGGACGTACGTAGGCGGGTAAATCTATCATGAAAACTATTGACTTCCGCTGGATTCTGGGAGAGAAGGGGAGAGATCATCTCTTCAATGGCTGTTGATATATCCTGAAAAATTTTTCCAGCTAAAGGGATTGCATATTCCTTTCCTCCGGCCTTTGTCGCCCCGCCGACTACTGTATCAAAATCAGGTTCGATAATACCGACTGATTCACGTTCAGCCCTGAGATTTGAATGACTCTGATCCGGGTTATCTGCATGGTTTTTGGCTGCCTGAAGAAGCGTAAATAAATATTTGATCCTGTCGTTTGCTTTCAGCGCAGCATTGACGAGGGTGGGAAGGAGAAGTTCATCTTCACCAAGCTCATGGAGCATATCACGTTTTTCGGCCATTATCCCACTTCAGGATACTACATATCCGATTAATAGCGAATAACGAAACCCTGTTCTTCAAACCCTAAATAGATTTCCATAAATACCATTTTGTGATTCAAAGAATTTGATCTCCGTTTACACTTCGAGGAACGGGTATAGACAAAACTATTAAAAAAACGGCCTTTTCTTACCGTTATCTGAAGGGAACTCAGCACTTCACATGGAGTATGGCAGCAAAAGATCGATATTCTGATGAGAAAAAATTCATGATCTCCGGTGTTGGCCGGATAATTGCCCCAAACTTTGCCAAGACCAGAAGCGCTTCTGAGGTTATGGGAAGATCGCCGAATTGGCCGGTCCCGATATACACAATATCGGGTTTTTCCTTCTCGAGAAAGGCGAGCTCACTGTCTGTGAGAGGTGTATGGTTAAAAAAACTCCGGTATTTCCGGGATTTTTTCTTGGATCTTTTCTCGACCGAGCGATCACGGTGAACAATTACATCATGGTCATACCGGACGGCATCGATTTCAATCCACCCGTAACCTGTTTTCATATTTAAACACCCATAGGAAGACTAAATATTTATATATTTTTGTCTCAAAAGTCAATAGTTAACAATAGTATTAATCATTAGAAAAATATTCCGAGTCTAACGAACTGATGCTTGTTATGAATAGGTGTTTGAACAATACAGATTGCACCGGGTTTTGAGATAATCATGCTGCTGGCATTTCAAAAAATTTTTATTGGATTTACGGTTGTCCTACTTATAGTGGTGATTGCTGTTCCAGCCTACCACATTATCAATCACTCACAGGGGCAGGATCTCACTGTTCAGATGTATGTATCCATGTTTCCGGAGCTTGCAAGCAATAACCCTGAAGCCATGGTTGATTCATTTATTGTATTACCCGATGGAAGTCTGACACTGTTGCCAGCAAAGGATGTCAGTGTTCACGGTTATCTCATCGATAACACCGCTAGAATTATTTATCTGGGCGGGCGGGACGATGCAGAACTCACTTCCATCAATATCCAGCTTCGTAATTCCGGTCAGTTCGTACAAAATCAAATGCTTCCAAAACCCACAATAAATCAGCAGTATACTTTTCCTAATGTTGGAGGTGCCAGAGGTCCTGATGAGATTATTGTTGTTGGAACCTTCAAGGATACGTCACAGCAGATACTGCTGACGGCGTCTATATAAAATCCAGATCTTGATCGGAACTTACCCCATAAAAATGATTTTTTGATTGTTGTATCACTACAATGCTTTTGTTCCAGACGGGGATATTTCCGTTTCTGGGATATTCAGTTCCAGCATGACCGGGCAATGATCCGATCCTTTGACTTCTTTCATAATTGCTGCATCTGATACATATGGCCGGAGCGCAGTACTGACAAAGCAGTAATCAATACGCCAACCAAAATTCCGTTGACGGGCATCGTTCTGGAACGGCCAACGGGTATAATTGCCAGCGCCCTGATGAAAAATCCGGAACGTATCGGTAAACCCGAGACCGATAAGCTTGTCGATCCTGCTTCGCTCCTCCGGAGAAATGCCAATCTGACGGACCTGCTTTTTGGGAGGATTATAGAGATCCTGATCGGTATGTGCTATGTTGAAATCGCCACAAATAATAACCGGCCGGCCCCGTTCACAGAGCGATCGGACATACAGGAGAAACGCATCGTAAAATTTCAGCTTGTTGTCGAGGTTTCCCATCGGTTTGATTCCGAGCGGGAAAGACATATTAAGCAGGATAAAACCGCTATAATCCGCAACAAGGACCCGGCCTTTATTGTCGAGGAGTGGATTACCAAAACCATAGTGTACAGACAGCGGCTTGTGCCGGGTAAAGAGCCCTACCCCAGCGGTACTCCCCGCAGAAACCGCAGAAAAAAAGGTATGGTACCCATACAGGTTACGTACCTTCTCCGGGAGTTTCTCCTCCGGGGCTTTTGTTTCCTGGACACAGACAATTTCCGGGTTGTGACGGAAGACCGGCAGGAAATATTTCCGGTCATAACAACCCCGGAGACCGTTTACATTCCAGGAAAGAAGTGTCAGCATCATGCAATCCTGCTCTTTGGGAGTACCGGTTCATACATGAACCGACTATAATACATTCCCTGCAGTATCCGGGTATTCTCTACACCCCAAATATTTTCTCCCCCGGAGGTATCCCCGAAGGCGGGAGGTTGCTTTCGCATAGCCGGTCTCCTTTACTTTCTCTCTTCCTTTAATTCCCTCAGGATCTGTTTTATCTCTGTGGCATCCTTGACGTACATCCGCTGGAGAATCTGAACCTGACGATCCTGCCAGATGCTAAAACCGAAGATGAGGACAAAGGACCCTATAGCGATCGACAGGGCCCCCAACTTTGCGGTATACGGCCACGGCAGGAGATTAAATCCATGATAGATGAAAAGCGGCCCTACGATCATCAGGATTGCCGCAGAGATTAGATATACAAGGTTCTGGTTCCTGAACTCTTCATCGCTTATTTGTCGGTCATCAACAAACATTCTTCTGGGATCGGGTAATTTCATACGCATATCACCTTTTTTGATGGGTTTCTTGGTTATTTTCCGGCTCTTCGTTTTTTCTCATAGATCGCATTCCTTTTGCACTGCAAACTTCAGGTAAAATCCGGGCTCAGCACCCCTAGCTCTGGATAAACACGTTTCATTTCCTGCACCGCATTCTGCGTATCCTTGAGATTTGCTGAAAATCCTGCAGAGTCATGGTTATGATCGGCAAGGACTGCATTCATACAGGCCTGATCCGCATCATCCGAACTCTGGATGATCTCGTCGACCCGTTCCAGAACCATAGCAATGGTAAAACCTGAGTCAACGGCCGGTGAGGTACTGCTCTTTGCTGAAAGGAAGTCATTTCTGGCCCGGGTCATTTCGTTCTCCCCGTCCAAAAACTCCTGGCATACGGCCATTTTCTCCTGGTTGGTTTGCATTGATGGCACGGAGGCAAGATCAAAAAGTGCGCCGGTACAGCGATTGTACCCGGATACAAATTCAGAAACACCGGCCTGCCATGAAGATGCATACGCCTGGTTTTCCGTGTCATTGGGAACCAAGTCTTGGGAATACCCCTGCACACTGCCTTGCATATACTCGTTTCCGGGCTGAGAAACGTCTTTATAAAAGACCTGTGAACCGAATGCAAAGACGGACTGCGCATCGATCCCGCTGCTGTTCTGCTCACCCTGTACCGCCGATGTATTATTAAAGGTCCCGGAAACAAAAGCCGTGGTGGTAAGGAGAGCCCCGATAAGGATACCATATTTCAGAATAATCAGGTTCATTAACGCACGACCCGGAGGGGAGATCAGCATGCAGAGATGCTGATATCTATAATTAAGGTGCAATCTCTATATTAAAAACATATTGAATGAAGATCTTTCGTTTTTATGAAAGACTGAAAACTATCTATAGGGATCAGGAAAATATGCATATAAAGAGTCATTGCCCGGAGTACCTCTGTTTGATGCAGTGTAACCCTTCATTCTCCCGACTCAGGGTCATAATAAATACGATATTTCCCGACGAGATCATCATAGACAGCCAGTGGATGCTCTTTTTAACATTCCTTGTTGTTTTTGATGTGATCTCGACAACCCTTCTTCTCTGGAAAGGAGCGGGGGCCGGAGCGGCAACCGAGGCTAATCCCTTCATGAATTACATCGTACACCAACCGCTCCTTCATCTGGGACTCAAACTGCTGTTTGCCCTTTTCACTATTATTGTCGCAAATATCATGGAACGTAACTATAAGGGGCTGGGAACACGGATTGTCCAGGTTGCCTGCGCCCCTTACATGCTTGCATTCACCGTGAACCTTTTCTGGCTTATGTATTCGGACAAATTACTTATCATCGCGCATCAGTAATGGCAATCACTCCTGTTGCAATCAATATATTTCTGCTATGACAGATGCCGAATCACAACGGAGAGAAATTACAGCTCGAATATTCTAGGGCATACAAAAGAGCATAGCTGTATCATGAAGGTGTCTTATGCGAGGCAAACATCATAACCAGTAAATAAAGTATGCAAACGATTGAAATTAACGCGATGAACGGGAGAACAAGATCAAAATTCCCGTAAATCGATAAACTCCCTGCTGTAAGAAACGTGAGACAGGCAGCGGCGGGAATGATTGTATGATTCATTCTTTCCGGGTCTGGTTGTGGTCTGCTCACGGGTCTTTTTCACTTCCATTTCAGTACGGGTCTTCTCCCCCTTACTTTGCCCGCACTACCTGCTCGACCAAATATTCTGTCCAAAGAAAGATATATTCTTTTTGGAAAATAAAATATAGTCATATATGATTAATATAGAGACTATAGGGAAGAAAACCATCCTCAGCAGGCGCTTCGGGAGCAAACTTTACTGTGAAAAGTGAGCCTGCCTGATGAAAGTATACCCAAAAAGACAGATGGCAATGATTACCGATGAAAAAGAGAGCACAACGATGCTGTTGGAATACCACGCTGTTTTGATCTGCCACGACAACCCACCGAGGACATGCGTCAGGCTCACCAGTAAAACCAAAGCTACGCCGAACCGGTAATACTGCGTGGAGCGTAAGATATGAAGAACTGCATACGCAGCGGCATAATAGAATACTACAATCGCAATAAGGTAAATTGCCAGAAAATTGTGTGCAACGGCAAATCGAACCAATGGGCTTGCTTCCCACTGCAGAATCATGCCCGTATTTCCCGCGAGAAAAAATGTCAGAGTATAATCGATAATTACCGCAATTGAAGGGATAATGGCAACGCATGCCGGCGTATTATAGATACGCCTGAAGAGGTCTGGGATGATCTGCATTTTATTGCATCCCGGAGACTCGCTCTTCCAGGAGTGGATCTCTGTGGGGGATATAATATTGTGGGCACCTTTACTATAAAAATTTTCTGTAAAAAACAAACGATTTAAAATGGGATTGAGGGTTATCATGGAGGATTAAAGCGGAAATTTTGTTGTTGGTCGCCTTTAAAGTGTTTCCCGGATTTGTCAGAGTCCCTGTGTTGGAGTTCAAAACGGGTTGGAAAGCACTTATGAGAGGGGACATGCAAACGATAGTTAATGGCACTCGTTCAAGGCTTAGATAATTTTCCGAAAAAGAGCGTGATCCTGATTGAAGAAGATACAGGGCTTGCCAAATCTATCTATGCCCAGTTTATTGCCTCTGAGGCGGCAGCTGACGGAAAAGACGTATGTTATGTCACAACCCGGGCACCAGATGAGATCCGCACCGAGATGAAACACCTGAAAATTTTGCCGGCAAAGGGATTTCATATTGAAGAAATGCACGGAACCGCCCGGGGGGAGCTTCTTGACATGCTTACACTCCAGAGAAATAGTAACCTGGTGATCGTGGATCAGTTTTCCCTCTATTTCCTTGATACGCCACTTGCCGAATTCCGGGATGCGATTTCCCGTCTTAGTACTACAGCAAAAAACGGCCATATCTTCCTCCTTCTCATAGACCAGGGTATTCTCCCTGAGCGGCATGAGGCTCTTTTGCGGGCGATGGCAGATGGTATCATCCAGGTCACCACGGTAGTTGAAGGGGATAAACTCAAACGTTTTCTCAATATCCCCAAAATGCAGGGAGCCAAGCTTTCTGAAAAGATGCTGCCATTTACCGTCAGCGACGAAGGGTTCCTTATCGACACCCGCGAACGTCACGGATAGTTACCCCTTTTTATTTGTATACCCCAGTATTGTCCCAGAAAAAACCGGTGAATATTATTTTGCCTGACGCAACGTGAAGTGTATTGCAACACCGGATGATGCATCGCCCGGGATCCTGTCGTCAGCCCAGACCCGGCCCCCATATCCCTCTATTAACATTTTGACGATATGTAGTCCCAGACCATAACTACTCCGGGTTTTTGTATCCTTGGCAAACCGATCGAAAATACCCGCCTTCATTTCATCGGCAATCCCCGGGCCGTTGTCGGCGACCGTAATTTCAAGCATGCCTTCACGGTTTTCCCTGGTGGAGACACTTATAGAAACCTCAGGCCCGCCAAACTTGAGACTGTTCGAAAACAGGTTGTCAAAGACCACGCCGAGCATATCGTTGGCACACACCGAACGGTCACATCCTTCAAAGGTGACATGAAGGTTCGGGCGGGCAGTCATCTCTTTTTGCAGGATATTTTCAAGGTTGACCGCAATAACACCGGGCTGCATCTTGTAAATACGGCTGATGGTCTCGATATTTCTGATCACATTATTGCTTTTCTGGGCAAGATCAATGATCTTTTTAAGGAACTTCTTTTCATTTTCCTGGGCCATATCATTGAGATATTCTGCATATCCCCGTAGGCCCATAATGGCATTCAGTATCTCGTACGTTATGACATCGAGGTAAATATCAAGATACAGATTCGCCTTCCGGTTAAATTCCTCAAGATCCCTATTGCGCTGGGCAAGTTCACTTCTGGCAGCAGAAAGTTCGGCCCTTTTTTCTTCAAGGTCTGTAAGCATCTGGTTCAAGGCCCGGGTAACAGAGACAATCTCATCGTCTCCCTTTTCCGGAAGACGATGGGAGAGATCGCCGGACTGACCGATGATTTTCATATCATTATCAAGCGCGCTGAGGGGACTGAGAACAAAACGCTGCAATAAAAACTGAACCGCAACGATGAAAACAACACTTAGTATGACAATCGAAACCGCGATAATAAGGATCGATGTCTGCACATCGGTAAATAATGTGCGATCCGTAAAAATCTGCAATGCAAGGTATGTCGGCGTGTCCTCAATACCACTGATCATTGCTGTTCCGCCCATCTGGCTGTTATTTACCGGCTGACTGATGATCTGGCCTTTCTTCATTTTTTGTATGTCTGTGGTACTGAACACTCCAGCACCCGAAATCAGGGAAGAGGGGCCAATAGTAAAGTCCGGGATCTGGAGTACGCTTTCCATATCCCCTATTCTCTGGCTGGTAAGAACCCTCACCATAACCAATGTACCCCTTGAAGGTTCTGACTGGTCACTTCCCCGGATGGCATAGCCAGCAAGAAGGACCGGTTCACCATTCAGAAACGCTACCCCATGTCTCCCGGAAACTCCTCCGGGCACTCCCGCGGGAATAATACTATCCTCGACTATATCCTGGAGCTGTGCCGGGACAGCCCCCGGGGTCCCATCAGATGTCTGGGCCCCTTCAGAAAAAACCACTTGACCTGAAGTATTGTAAATAAGAAGATAATCGATATCAAGCGTCCCCAAAAGGACCGGCTGGTTGAATGTACCACTGGGCCCTGACGAATTCGATCCTCCCAAAAAAGCATAGGTCTCATCTCGGCCGGCCCAATCCCTGCACGTCGCTGCAACTGCCGTCTCCTGGTTGTTGAGATTTGAGATAACCCTCTCCACATTTGCATTCATCTGCTCTTTTTCTATCGTCCGGAATGAATCCAGAATAACAAACTGGGTGATGAAACTAAGGGCGATCAAAAAAATAAAGGCCATTGCAGCAAGAATCAGGCGGGATCGCGTACGGACTTTCATTGGTGTGATCCTGGGAATTATTACTTCATTCTCGTATCATATCATATTTGCTTCTATATTCTCTATTGTAATATTTAGGTATTTATAGGGATCAAATTTTTCCAGTCATGTTTGCTGACTGTCGAAAGATACCATTCACTTCCCTGAATCAATGCCTCGTCACCCCCCTTACATATCAAGCCCACTGGGCAATGGTAGTCTGTTCTGCAATCTGGGCAGCGGATGCTCTCAATTCCCGTTCATGAATGTTTAAGGGGAACCGTATGCAGAAATGCGTGCCCTTTTTATTTGTTATTGAGGTCACTCCTTTGAGTTGTCGTACGAGCATATGGATCAACCGAATACCCAATGTTTCTGATGCAGAGAAATCATATGAATCGGGAAGACCTTCCCCGTTGTCACCATAATCCAATACACAGATGCCATCATTGTCCATAACAAGAGTCAGGTGAATCTCAGGTTCAGCCCGGTGATGGAACGCATATTTCAACGAATTTGTCGCAAGTTCGTTGATAATGAGGCCGCAGGGGATGGCCTTGTCTATGTCAAGAAAGATGCCCGGTGCCCGCACATAACAGTTTACTCCGGGCGTCGCTGAAGCAGAAACAACATTTTTTAAGAGTTCAGAAAAATATGCCTCGCCTTCAATGAAACCAGAGACCGGCGACTGGTACAGTTTCTCATGAATCAATGCCATCGTCATTACTCTCCCCTGCATCTCGGCATACTGGGACCGTTCAAAGGAATTTTCGGCCTTGAGCGCATTGAGCTCCAGGAGGCTCATGATAACCTGCATGTTGTTCTTGACCCGGTGATGCACTTCTTTTAAGAGGATTTCTTTTTCGGTCAATGACTGCCGCAGGGTATCTTCGTATTGTTTCCTTTCGGTGATGTCCATAAGGGTACAGAGAATAAAAGGGCCGGCAAATGTGCGGGCCGAAATCTGGAACTGGCGCAGGGTGCCTGTTGCTGTTTGGAGCGAGCATTTCCTGTCGGTAATTCTTTTAGCAGTTGTTACTGCCCCTACCAGATCGCGGTACTGTTCCGTACGTTCGAAGAGATCACAAAAAGCAGGAAGACCGGATCGCGTGGATTCATAGCCAAGCGGCGCGAGGAAACCGGAATTGGCCTCAGTAATACACCCATCATCCTGGTTAAAAATAACAATGCCCGCCTCAGACATCGCAAATATATCCTGGTATCTTTTTTTGAGCCCCGTTATATTATCCGACATCATGGTAACGATGCCACCGATCCCCAGAAACACACCAAACGTAACGCACGCAAGTGACAGGACAGGCAGGTTTTCCCCCACAAACAGAACATTCAGAAGGACCAGGGAGAGTCCCATTATGATGGAGGCAGCAATCCCATACCGGGGAAAAAAATACGCAGTCATCACGATAGGCAGAAGGAAAAGGTAAGGGTAGATATCCACAATGCCATGAGTCAGACTGAATACCGCAACACCGATCGTAGCGGCGGCAACGATAATTATCAATATCCGCATGATCCCGGGATCCTCGGGGGTCTGCACAAACGGGTTATCTGTTCCCCCCCATGGGGGGCATTCAGGGACCTGACCGCTCATTGAGCTCCTAAATATATTGTAGTTGCACTCTATATTAAAGACAACTAAATATAGTCACATGCAAAATATTTACTCACAAAAGCATGATCAAAAATCCTCCCAATCATACTGAAAAAAAAATCCTTATCGTTGAGGATGAAGGGCTCGTCGCCATTACTTTAGAAGAAACGCTCAAGCGGATTGGCTATTCAGTGGTCGGCATTGCCATGAGCGGCGAGGAAGCGCTGACCCTTGCCGGAGACCATCACCCGGATGCGATCCTCATGGACATCCACCTCCAGGGAGATATGGATGGCATCGAGGCCGCGAAAAAGATCAAAGGACAATACGGGACGCCCATCATTTTCCTCACCGCTTATGCCGACGATGAAACCATCATGCGGGTGGTTCAGACCGAATCAAGCGGTTATCTGGTCAAACCGATAAACACCCGGGAACTTTTTGCCAGCATTGAAAGTGCCCTCTATAAAAAACGCAAGCTCACTTCCTTCATGGAACAGCAGGCAGCCGCAAACAGGCCAATCTGCCCATGCACCACCCCCATGATCCAGGCATTCTCAGCGGCAAAAAACGGAGAAATGATCCCAGTCGGCTGGGTCTGCCCGACCTGTCATCATTTTGTTCAGGGAATCTGACTCAATAACACATGATTTCTGAATCCATATTCGTAGTATACCCTTCCTCTCGATTTTTTTCACATAGGAACTATCCAAACCTTCCACTCGCCATCCTCAAAAAATTCTTCAAAATGATAATATATAGTCATCGTTTCTAACTGTGTAGAATTTGGAGAAACTGGTCCATTCCAGTTCACCACCACAATGAGGTTTGCAATCGTTGCGTTACTTGTTTCATTCAGGATATCATAGCCAGAAAGGCTGGCATTTGGACTGATAAAATTATTATCTTTGTTAACATCTTCAAATTGATTAAATGAAATTTCCTGTCTGACCTCATCGGGTTCAAGATCATAGAGCCTTACGATATTATGGTTGTTTACTGCTTCTATCCATTCCTGTACACCAGTTTCAGGATCTGAATGCGATGCACTTGTTTTGTTCATTGATGAATCTGACAAGGAACCTACACAGCCACACACGCTCACAAGTACGAGAATGCATAGACATAAAGGAATAATATACAGAATGTTTTTCGCCATTCGATTATCCTCCTCCTGATACTCCGACAGCCGTTGCATTGGCCGAGATACCGTTCGCTGTTGCGACTATGATGTATGTTCCCGGATCAGAACCCAAGACCACTTTAGTCGATACCTTCCCGTTCTGATCTGAAGTATCCGATATTGGATTCACCGATCCTCCAGGAATTATGCTAAATGCAACAGACGTGCTATTCACGGGATTACCTGATGCATCCGTGAGTTGGAAAACAATTGGATTCGTGAGCGCCATTGATGGAAGCCCCTTTTGTTGATCACCTGATAGAATGGCAATATTGACCTTTGGCCCGACCTGTGCAGCAGGTGGAGGAAGGATGAACAGGGCGCACGCGATGTACCCTACTGCCACGAGCACAACAACGTGCTTCAGACCGTACCGTGCCTCCCCTTCGCTAATCTTTCCAATAATAAGACCGCCGAATATGGAATTGAGGATGATCATGTGGAAGAATCCCCGGGCAAAATCAATGTCGCCAATATCTGACTTACCAAACATCTGCGTGGCCCCAATCTGCGCTACAAAAGGAAGTAGACTTGTCGTTAGGATATAAACGATAAATATGATAATTGCCTGGGCAAAGTAGAAAATCATCACGTACTGGTGCAGGTTACCTTCTTTCTCCCGTTCTATCGAGATAATGCTCCTCATGTCCTCAGATGCCTTGAGGATAAGATCGGCAACCGATCCCCCGGAATACGACGCTTGGACCACAAGCATGGTATACCGGGTAATAAGCTCGGAGTGAAGCGATTTCGACATCGCTTTCATTGCTTCCTCAAATGATTTCCCATAGGTCATCGATGTCGATGCTATGCGGATGTGCGGCGTCAGAACACCAAGATCCGTCTTAGAAAGCTCCTTTACTGCTTTAATCGGATCGAGCCCACCTCTCATCAGTTCAGAGAGCTTGAAAAGGAACTCGGTATAGAGCTCTTCCTTTTTACGAACCGCCCTTTTCTGGATCGTTATATCCACGGCGTACGGAATAATAGCAATGAGGAGGGCAAATACCATCACCTCATCAAGTCCCATTGTCGGCGCGGCAGGTGCTGATGGCGTCGAAGCACCAACTCCTCCTGTCGTGTTGCCATTCATCTGCGCAAGGTACTCCTGTAATGCCTTATCCCTGGCACTTTCAGAACTAGCGGCGGTCTTCTGTTTTTCCGTTGTATGGAGCGTATATCCCATTAAAAATGCAGAAAGGACGACCAGCAGTGCAATCGCCACCGGGATAGCAATCGTGAACAGTTCCCGCGGGGGGTTGTACCTGATCCGTATCCGTTCGATAATCTCGTGGATTTCATCCATTTTTTTATGGACCGGCGTGTCCTTCGGTGTCGCTTTCATAACGGATCACGGATTTGTCGAATATTTCACGGCCAGCATCTGCAGGAATATAATGTTGATGAGCGGGATCAGCAGGTACACCAAATAATTGAACAGATCCTGTGCGGAAAACGGGCCTATCTGGATACCCAATGCACCGGTGATCACGACCCCCAGCACGGCGAGGGTAATCGTCATCACTACCCCTCCCAGATACCCCTCGCCAAACACGGCAAGAGACTCCACAAATTCCTTGTAGGTCTGGCGCCGGATGGCCATGAGCTCTTTTGACTTGGTCTCAAGATAGGATTTCAGGCCTCCGCCACCGTAGATAATGTTCGTCATATCAATGCAGATATCCCGGAATATATCGGACGGCGTATTCTGTACAAGGCCATTCATTGCGGTAACCACATCCTCCCCCAGCACATCAACCCGGAACAGCACTTTACGAAACTCATTGGAGATCTGGCCGTACTCTTCCCGGGCAATCCGCCGGATAATATCAAGTGGCGTCGCACCGGAACTTGCCAGGATCGACATAAATGCCAGAGCGTACGGGACCTGGGTATCGATATCCCGTTTTTTATTCTCGATCTGGTTCTGCAGGTAAAAGGGAAAACCAATCGCTACCGCAGCAGCACCGATAAGCGCAAAGAGCAATATATAGGGCAACGGGTTTGGCAACGCAAACGGGCTTTGAGGAAGCAGAAAGATAAAGGCAGCAACAATAATCATCAGGGTACCGACGACCATTGTCGTAACAATCCATAGTGAGGTAAACATACCCGGGGTCATTTCGAGATCGGCCTGGTAGATCAGCTTGATGATATCGCGGTTGGGATTCCGGTCAAAAGAACGGCCGAAAATGTAGCAGAAACGCTTGTACATCTCAAAAAACTTCTCAAAACTGTCCGTTTCCGCAGCCATGGTCATCGAAATTTATTTATAGAGATAGCAACTAAACTATATGCTATCAAGAAGGAATCAGCTTCTTGATGCGTTTCATTGATTTGCATCACGCAAATCCCCCACAGACTTTTTTTTCTGAATAACTAGTGCTGTATATCTATAAAAATCACTGTTACCCTATCCGCCATGGGGCGTAATATAGAGAACTATAGTTTTCTTTGGTTTTTGACTCTTCAATTCTTTTCGCCGTAACCCATTCACGGAGACCCTTGAGATCTTCGGGATCAATGGCTCCAAAAGGACGTAACAGGACGGCGGGCGCTAAGAGCATCATCTGCATTTCACTCTGGCATTGCATTATACCATCACCACCGGATCATTTGACACTGAACCGTTCAAGATCGCAATTCCTGACTGCCACGTACGTCAGACCAAGGTTATCTGTCATGAAATCAGACAGGGTGTGCGATCGTTCCAGTACTGTTTTTTCGGTATCAGGAACCGGTTCATCAAGGCACCGGCCGGTGTTATGCCGGTAGGGCTGAAAGGATAAACACATAGTTTATACTCACAGTATATACTTAAAATAATTTCTATATAGATTTTACAGATTTCTATAAGCTCCTTCTTCCGACAGTGCGAAGCCAGCATTACCCCTGATTCTGCGGAGGGGCTTTGAACAAATAGAAAATGTACGAGCCAAATCCCGAGAGTATGCCACCAAGGATAACGAAAATAACCAAAACACCAGAGGTCACAAGTATATTCCCAAACCCGGTAAAAACGCCGGCAAACGACCCGAACTGGTGGGCAATCAGGCTTACTAGCTGGGCTACCCACATCACTTCAAGGAGAATTCCGATAACGATGCCGGTAATAAACCCTGCCATCAACGCATCGTTGTCGCTCCGCAGTTTAGATCTCCCGAGCCAGGCAGCGAATACGCCCCACCCTTCAAAGATCGCTATAATAAGAAACGGGTAAATGGTGTTCCAAGCAATTACTTTTGGATCCCCGGGCAGGAGGTTTTCCTGGGTGAAGGCCCGGATAATAAGCGTGTTAACCAGAACAACCAGTACGACAGACTCCCCGCCAATCGCACCGGCAATCAGCCCGCTTTGATTTATAGGGTTTGTTGTTATCTTGGATGTAAACCGATACATGATCTCCTCGAGAGACCGTGGACCGTTTCCCAGCCCTTAAGAAAGGGGGAAAGATCCGGTGGGCACAATCTACATAGTTATTTTTCCAATGTATATATTTTATTGAAAACATCTATTGTGCTTTTTTTCATGCACTGGCAAGGAAGATCATAGAAAGGGCAACCAGGACACCGGCTACGAGGAAAAGGAGATAGGCCAGATCCGTGTATTCCGGTGCGCTGATCAAGAGCACACAGCCGATTATCGCGAACAGAAATCCCAAAAATATCTGGATAAGCGGACCATCCAGATCGATCATATTCGATGACGATGTATAGGTCATATCCGTCCCTCTTCGCTGTACCTGTCAAACCTGACAGGTATTTATGCGTGTCCGGTTGAAATCACAGGACCCGCGTTTATTTCGCCATTATTTTTTCCCGGTGCTGATGCCATCGCCGGGAAAAGCTCGTCGATCCACAACCCGATCTCATCGCGCAATCGCCGGTATTCCTCGAGAATTTCCCCCTGTGTTTTTCCTATCTCGGCGGGGCTCGCAAAATCCCGGTGAATAAACCGGTCTCCCCCCGTCAGGACCTCTTCTGTAGTCACCCGTACATTATTGCAGAGCGTAATGACATAATCGAAATGTTCATTCCGGTACTGGTAGAGTGAGGCAGGGACATGACCGGATATATCTATTTTCATCTCCTGCATGACCGCAGCTGCGCCGGGACGTACCCGTACCGGTGCTATACCTGCAGAGCAAACAGTATAATGGCGGCACACATCCCGGTGCCTGAGAAACCCTTCAGCCATGGGGGACCTGACTGAATTAAAAGAGCAGATAAAAATTACCGTTTCATTTTTCATACCTGTCCCCCATATTCATCGTTTTTGATATTCAAACGAATATTAACTCCGGGGCGATATACAATTTTTCGACATAGAATATACAGGTATATATGCTTTAAGAGAGAAAATAGAGTGAAGCATATTCATCATACCACTCTATTCATCAGGAGGAAAACCAAAAATGGAAATACGCCGTGTACAGATGACCGGGGGGTCATCGTTTGTCGTTACGCTGCCCAAAGACTGGGTCCAGGAAATGCGCATCAAGAAGAACGATCCTGTCGGACTGATCGTTCAGCCGGATGGTACCCTTTTGGTCACCAAAAAGACCACGGAAGATCCGGTCCAGCGGGTCAAGGAGATCGATATCGGTCATATTACCGATCCATCATTCCTATTCAGGATCCTTATCGGGACGTATATTACCGGGTTTACCACGATCCGGATAAGCTCAAAACAGCGGTTCCCGCCGTTTGTACGGACAGTCGTCCGGGACTTCACACAGATGACTATCGGCCAGGAAGTGATCGAAGAGACCGATACCATCATCCTGATTAAAGACCTCCTCAACCCGGCCGAGATGCCGTTTGACAACACCATCAAACGGATGTTTGTTATTGTCAGGAACATGCATGAGGACGCCATCACAGCGCTTGAGACGCATAACGCCACGCTTGCTTCTGATGTGATCAACCGGGACATGGACTCAGACCGGCTCAACTGGCTCATTGCACGCCAGACCAACATGATCATGCAGAACCCGTCCCTCTCGCGGAAGATGGAAGTATCTGTGGGGATGGCCATGTACTATCACCTGATCAGCAAAATCATTGAACGGATCGGTGATCATGCCGTTAGGATCGCCGAGAACGCGCAGCCGGTGATGGATGTCGAGTTCGACCCAAAGATCGCGGTCGCATTAAAGAAGGCAAGTGCCATGTCCATGCAGATCTTTGATAAGAGCATTATTTCGTTTTTTAATGCCGATATCAAGGAGGCACATAAGACTATCGAATCAGTCTCGGCCCTTGAACATATCTGCGGCGATATCAGCAACATGGCCTTTAAACAGGAGACGATGATGGCTATTTCTGTCAGCTATATTGCTGAAAGTATCCGCAGGTCAGGAGAATATGCCGCTGATATTTCAGAGAACGTAATCAACTACATCGTTGAGGAAGACAAGTCCCTGCACCGGAAACCATCCGGGAAATAAGAGCCTTTTGGGCTGTGACCTGACTTCAAAAGAAGAGCTGCCCCCGGGCAGGCGCCTGGACCCGGGATCAATCCCTTTCTATTTTTATGACCAGACGGTATTTTCACGCTTCTGCAGGTTTTCCTGAAATTAAATAGGACTTTACCCGGAAAAGCAGGGCGCCGACTGATGTGCCAACGGTTACAGGACCGGGTTTCTGTGAGGCACTGGGGCGGGGAAGAGAGGCCTGTTGTGCAGGATATGAGCCGGACGTTAGTGATGGCGAGCCCTTTTTTGTTTTTTTCTTTTTCATGCTCATATGCACGCCTCCTGTTCTTCCCAGCAGCAGATGCATAAACCGGACTTGTTGGTATAGAGAAAATCCAGTTCAGGAATACGGGTGTTGCAGCGGAGACACCGGAGTGCAGGTACCGGGGACGAAGGCGGTGTCGGAGGATCTTGGTGCACCTGTTTGTTACCGGGTGCACTGCGACCGGCATCCATTTCACGAGCAGGGGATTTCCGTCGCGTACTATCCCGTTCCTGTCGTTTTACCTGCCGGTTACCTGCGCTGGATCTTTCGCATGCGCCGGCATCTCCTTTTCGGATCAGGTAAGGTGCTCTCAGGCTCTGCTCTACTTTTTTTATCTGCTCTTGGTGGATCCTGTATGAACCAATCATAGGCATTACTCCAGGAAATCGCGCACTCCTGCGGTGCTTCTAAACACTATATTATTTCCAAAGTATATAGATTTGATGAACTAAATATATATTTTGAAGAACGCGAAAAGGAGGCTGTCACCTGTGCTCAAAAACCACAAAGACAGGGAAAAATAAAAGGTCAGGTTCCGGAAGCAGCTGGTACAGCAACGGTTTCATTCTCCGTAGCGTTTCCGGCTGAAGATTGAACCGTTGGCGACGGGAGAACCGTTACCACATCAAGACTGCCAAAAGGTACTCTTGTAGAACCCGTTTTAAGAAGCGTGCCGTCTTTATAGATGTTTACGGTCAGTGGATCTCCGGATCCGTCGTTCTTGGCAACGGATGCAGAAATAATACCGTTGTTTTGCGCGATCTGGTAGAACTGGTCCCCGGTATTTGGCTGCATTTGCAGGGTTCCGGAAAGCATCTGCAGGTTGCCGGGTATCCCCACGTTTCCTGAAAAGTAACGGGTATAATTAATTTCCACCCAGACCCCCGAAGACGGTATGACGGGTTTGATGGATGTCGGTTCAGGGGTCAGGGTCGCAACTGTCGTCGCAACTGTGGTCGGGATGGCTGTCGGTACCGGCGTGGGAGTTCCCCAGGAAAAAAAGCCAGGACCCTGCATATGTCTCACCGCCGTAATCCCACCCGCCGCTACCAGGATTACAACGAACAGGGCTATAAGGATCACAGAACGTTTCCGTCCTGGAACAACGGGAACCTGAGGGGAGACCCCGGGCGAGGTCGGGGCCGGTGCTGTTTTTTCCTGGTCTTTTAAAAGCCCCAGAACAATGTTCCGTGCTTTTTTTGCATTCTCGTAACGGGGATTGATTGATAACGCTTTCTGGATTGATCGCCGGGCTTCCTCATAATCGCCCGTCTGGATAAGGGAGAGACCCCGGTTATTCCAGGCTTCGGCCAAGGTTGGGTCACTGGCGATGGCTTTGTCAAATGCGGTTATAGCACGCCGGTAATCGCTCTTTTCGTAAAGAGTAACCCCTTCCCTGAACCACGTTTGAGCATCATCCATGATCTAAAAAAACACTTATGGAATATACGGGTTCCTATAGAATGCCCGGATTACCGGTATTACCGCAATATTTTCACGCCCGGTTTCGGTCCCTTCATCTTACCGGATAGTGTAACCCGGCTCTCTTCTTTGAGCAATAGTTTCATATCCTTACAATGAACAGTTGAAACCATGGAAGACGGCGAAACTGCGATCTCGTTGAAGATACCAACTGCACTTGTCGAAAAACTGGATACTATTGCTAAAAACAAGTACCTTACCCGGGAAGGGGTAATCATTGACGCATGCGCCTTTTACTGCCAGTTCTATGATATGAACAGCGAACGGTTTCCGGAAACGATGCGCAGTGTTTTCTTCAATCTTGCCCGTCATGACGATGAATTCCGCAAACTCTTACGCCAGGTTGTCCAGGATAACCCCGCGGCGGATGCCAATAAACAATAATCACAGTTGAAACGGTTCCCCTCTTTTAGTCACTCTTTTCTCAAGGTTAGAAAAGGAATGCGGGGTTATGGCGTTTTTCACGCATATTTTCAGCAGACAATCGAAGAGTATGTTCATAATCATATTCATTGCAGAGAGGGCAGACCCCCAAAACCCGCTGTCACAGATACCCTTAAAAT
>Ga0326727_10008679_pt1 | contig 25597 bp, 23 predicted proteins | sample MB2enrmetagenome_FD_207643 | JGI IMG/M metagenome (GOLD analysis project Ga0326727, IMG submission 207643) | Lab enriched peat soil microbial communities from McLean, Ithaca, NY, United States - MB29MY | ecosystem: Environmental > Terrestrial > Soil > Wetlands > Peat | place: USA: New York...
GCTGAAGGACCATGGGTACCCGCCCAATGCCAGCATAGCCACCGGGCACACCTTCACCGGTATCCAGCAGAACGCTCTCGGATACGTGAACGGCTATAACTTTCCGGACGGCATGCCGGGCGCACACACGGCGATTGAGATTTCGTTCGACCGGACTGTGCTGAACGGACCGATCACGGTGACTATCCGCTTCTCCACGCATGACTATGTAGATAAACGGAACCACTGAAACTATGAGGCGACTGCTGCTGCCGTTTCTTTTCGCTACCTGCGGCTTGGCGCAGACAGTTGCGCCCGCGATGCCGTCGTGGGTGGTTGTCTTTCCGGGAGCAACTGCCCAGGACCGGCAGACGGGCAGTGGAGTTGAGTCATCGTACGAGGTTGGCGCGAAGATGGATGAGGTTCTTGCGCACTTCCGAAAGCTGTTTGCGTCGAAAGGGCTGGCTTTCGATCCCGAGTCAACGGGCGACGGGTTTTTCATTCGAGCAAAAACTCCGGAGTGCGACCTCGCGATCTCTATCCGGCGGCGTATTGACCATGCAGCAGAGGACGACCAGGCGGAGACTGCGGTGAAAGTGACTTGCACCGAGAAACAGGGATCCAGCGTGGGGACGGTCTGGGCGCCTGTGCAGGATAAGCCGAAGCCGGAGACCACCGAGGTGATGAAGAAGTTCGATAAGCCGTACTATCCGCCGCCCAAGACAGGACCCGGTCTCCGATGGCCTTCCTGGCTGGTGGAGGTGGATGGTGCGAAGCCCGTGGTACAAAGGTTGTCCGGCCAACTAAAGAGCACATTTACGGCGGCGCCTCCGAGGGCAGACATCGAGTATTTTTATGCGGGCTTGCTCGATTCTCACGATTACCACCTGAGCAAGGGCGTGTCCCCTGCGGCACAATTCGGAAGCTGGCTGCAGGCAACGGCCGATCCGGACCCTGAACTTGGGCGGAAGGTTGTGATCTGGATCAAGATCAAGCCGGTTGGGGGAAATTTCAATGTGGAGATTACGGTGCAGTGATGGGTGAAGCAGTGAATTGGTGAAAAGGTGAAGGAGTGCATGATGGGTCCCCCGGTTTTGGTTCGGGGGATTCTTTAGTTTGCGGGGTTGGTGGCGTATCAGCCGATAGAAGCAGGAGGAGAGCGATTCAATACGTTCCAGGTGGTGAAGCTACGCCCGTCCCATCACCACCGTGTGCGGGCTCATGGGGATGGGATAGCCTTTCACACCTTTGAAGCCGGCCTGGTGGTACATGGCCGTCAGCTCGCTCAGCGTATAGGCATCGCCCGACTCGGTGGTCATGAGCATGGTCATGGCAAAGGCCGCAGGCGTCGCTGGTGAAACCCGGCTCTCGTCGGGTACAAACTCGAGCGTGGCCACGCGCCCGTCTGGCTTGAGGGCGGCGTGGACCTTCTTCAGCAGGCTGACGCACGTTGGCTGGTCGAAATGGTGCAGAAAGTTGGTGAGCAGGACAACATCGTAGGGCCCGCCGAAATCCACCTCGAAGGCGCTGCCGGGCAGCATGTCGTAGCGGTCCTGCACGCCGGCTTTGCGAGCATTGTCCAAGGCCACGCGCAGCACCGGCGCCCAATCGAGGCCGGTGACGTGCGCCTCGGGGTGCTGCTTGGCGATTTCGATGCCGAAGAGGCCATGGCCCGCGGCGATATCCAGCACGCGCATGGGGCCTGAGTGGCCCTCCAGCACCACCGCTCCGAGCGGACCTGCCATGGGTCCCATCATGGGCGCCATCTTCTCGGCAAAGACGACCCAGACCGGATTATCCGGCTCTACGGTGCCCGCCCCCGGAAGGTTGGTCCGGCCTGCGCGCACCACTTTCGTCAGGTCGCTGTGGTAAGCCTCGTGCAGCATCGGGTCGCTCATGAACAGCGCAACCGAGGCCATGCAGGCGGGCGAGCGCGGGTCAAGAAATGCCGCACTCGACGGGGTGTGCCGGTAATGCCCGTCCTCTTTTGCCAGCACGCCGTTGATGACCAGGAAATCGCACAGGATGCGAATGCCCCGTTCCGAAGCAGAGCAATGGCGCGCGATCGAGGCCACGTCGCCCGGACCCTCGCCCACGGCGCTGAATACATCCAGTTCGATTGCCGCCTTGAGAGCGGCGGAGCGCTGGTGCGACTGCACCATGTCAAATACCAGGCCCGGATTGAGGGGTGCATCGTTATGAGTTCCAGCGGGCATGACGACCTCGATGTTTCTTCCTGATTGGGAGTGTCAACTGATCTTGGGGAAATGGCAGCGGGATTCCGTGCCAGGCGTATGCAGCCTATCACACCGCACTTGCGCGTGTAATCGACCGCGTGCCGGCTGGGCGGACTGGTGAACATGCAGGGGAACATTGCAATCCGGTACTTCGGAAGCAACCATAACCAAATTGAATTCCCAGCCTCTAACCACCGGGCGCTGTTTATCCTTGCTATAAGAAGCGGCTTCGCCACGGCGGGGATGCCGTGCAGGCGTCTCTTCGCGGAAAGCGGGACAAGGCCATCCGCCTCTTGTCTTGAATGACTCCCAAGGCGGCGCAGAAACCTGTATATCGAGGAAGGGCTGGCTTCGTGAACAAGCGTTGGGTTGCACGGTACTTAGCGGAATTCACTGACTCGATCGTCCCGCTCATCCTGCTTGCGGGACTTGTGCTTCCTGCGTCCTTGCCGTCAGCGCGCGCGCAACAGCCTTTCCGGATCGCTGGAGCGGTGGACGACGAAGCTCGGGTGACGCTCCCGGATTCGCGTCTGGCGCTCGCCGATGCCAAAGACCTTGGGCCGCTCGACGCCGGGCAGCCGTTCGACCGCATGGTTCTGATCCTGAAGCGATCGCCTCAACAGCAGCAGGCGCTGGCCGCGCTGCTCGATAGCCAGCAGACTAGGGGCTCGGCGGACTACCACCGCTGGCTCACCCCGGAGGAGATCGGCCGGCAATTTGGTCCCCCACCCGAGGACCTGGCCAGGATTCAAGGCTGGCTGGAGCAGCAGGGCTTCCAGATCGGCACGGTCGCCAAAAGCGGCATGTGGATCGAGTTCTCAGGAAGCGTGGGCCAGGTGAATGCGGCCTTCCGCACCCAGATGCGGCGTTACCAGTTGAACGGCGAGACGCATATCGCCAACGCCACCGATATCTCCATTCCGGCAGCGCTGGCAGCGCTGGTGGAAGGCGTGCCCCTGCACGACTTCTTCGTCCGGCCCACGCTCGCCCACGCCCATGCGCAGGATTCTCCGGGGGTCACAGCGAGCTGGAACGGCGCTCATGCCATCACGCCGGGCGATTTTGGCGCCATCTACGACCTGGCGCCGCTTTATAAAGAGGGCCTGGACGGAACCGGCCAGACGATTGCGATTGTGGCCGCGGCGGATGTCGCACTCGGCGACGTGGAGGCGTTCGAGAACATCTTCGGGTTGCCCAAAAACCTGCCCAAGATCATCGAGAATGGCGCCGATCCCGGATTCGATCATTACCTTGGCCTGGGCGAGGAGGCCACCATCGACGCGGAATGGTCCACGGCGGCTGCTCCCGGCGCAACCATCGACCTGGTGGTCACCGGCCCCCAGGCGACGAGCGACCCGGCCGAACTCTCCGCAGCCTTCATCGTCGACCAGAACCTGGCCCAGATTGTTGCCGTGAGCTTTGGCCTCTGCGAGCAAAAACTGGGCAAGGCGCAAAACGCCCTCTGGAATCGAGTCTGGGAGCAGGCTGCCGCCCAGGGCATGAGCGTTTTTGTGGCCAGCGGCGACTCCGGGGCTGCAGGATGCGCGACTCCGGGTCCCGCTTACTCGAACTTCGGCAATGTCGCCACGGTAAACGGCGTCGCCTCCAGCCCTTATGTGACCGCGGTCGGCGGCACGGAGTTCGATGAGATCGTAAACGGCGGCAATGCCGGCACCTTCTGGAATGCCACCAATGCGGCGAATCTCGCCTCGGCCACCGGCTACATTCCGGAGATGGTGTGGAACGATAGCTGTCCCGGCGGCGTGTGGTGCCCGCCCGAACCGTATGTCTCCTTCTTTTCAGGCGGTGGCGGCGGCGTGAGTACGATTTATCCAACGCCTTCCTGGCAGACCCTGTCCGTAACCGGCCTCAAGACGCTGAAACACTACAGCCTGCCGGGGCAGCCAGGCGTTTCTCCGCGAGGATTGCCCGACGTTGCGATCGCGGCCTCTCCGGACCACGACGGCTACCTCTTCTGCTGGACCGTCGACCCCGCGCTCCCCGATTGCCAACTCACCGGCGGCGCGCTGACGCAGACGACCTTCCAGAATGAAGCGGGCGGAACCTCGTTTTCGGCGCAGGTATTCGCCGGAATCATGGCCGTCGTCAATCAGAAGGTCAAGAGCGCCGGCGCCTCTCGGTCGACCGATGCGACCGGGGATGGCCGTCAGGGGCTGGTCAACTATGTGCTTTACCCGCTGGCGGCCGCAGAGGACTTCTCCTCCTGTAATGCCAGCAACGAAACCAATCCGTCCCAGCCGGCGCCTCCGGCCTGCACCTTCCACGACATCACCATGGGCAACAACTCGGTCCCGGGCTATCCCGAAGTGGCCGGATACTACGCCAGGCCTGGCTACGATCTGGTCACCGGGCTGGGCTCGGTGGATGTGGCCAACCTGGCCGCCAACTTGACGAGCGCAATCAAGGACTTCAAGGGCACGCGGACCACGCTCGCGACTGACCCGCCAGAGAGTTCCATCACGCTCCGCCACGGCCAGACTGTCACGTTTGCCGTGAGCGTCGAGAAGCTGAGCAGCGATACCACCAGCAATACGCCCGCCGGCAATATTGCGCTGATTGCCCAGAGCGGGTCCCTGACCAACAGCATGGGCGTGGTGGACGCGGTTCCGCTCGTCGGAAACGGCGGCGACGCGGCCACCGGCGACTTCAGCATCGGCAACCTGCCCGGCGGCCGATACAACCTGGTGGCTCAGTATCCGGGAGACAGCACCTTTGCCGGCAGCGTCTCAACCGCCATCGCGGTGAATATCGCGCCCGAAGTGAGCACCACCACCATCTACAGCGGTGTGAAGACCTGGCCCTACGGATACCTCTTTGGATTCAGGGCTACCGTAGCCGGGACCACGGGTGAAGGAACCCCCTCCGGGTTGATCACCTTCCGCGACAACGGCAAGCTGCTGGCGAAGGTTCCGCTGGACAATCTCGGCGTGGCTTACTTCAATTTTTGCCCTCCGCCGGACGTTGAACAGGTTTTTCCCAACTTCTCGGCCATCCCGTGCCCTTCAATCGGCGCGCACGATTACACCGCTGACTATAGCGGCGACACCAGCTTCACGGCCAGCCCCACGCCTCCCACGGCGTCGCAGGCCATCACCGTCCAGATCACCAAGGGAGCCGCGCCGGGAGGCATCAACCTCGCCTCTCCCGAGGACAACTTCATCTTGAACGCGCCCATTACAGTCAGCGCGGTGCTTGAGTCAGGCGCCGATGCGGCGTTGCCCACCGGCACCGTGCAGTTCTTTCGCGAGAAGACCTCACTCGGGCCTCCAATCCCGCTCGCCGGCAATCCGGCAGTGGCCTCGCTGGCCAACGTTCAGTTCCCGCAGGGCACCTATGAGGTAAGCGCGGTTTACTCCGGCGACAGCCACTACCAGGCCACCAATTACGCCGAGACGTTGAATTGGGGTGTGCCGCTTGGATGGACCGCCGCCACCACAATCGCCACGGTCAACCCCGGGCAGACGGCTACCTACAATCTCAACCTCAGCGCCTCGGGGTTTACCGGCACGGCGGCCATCACCTGCGTGGCAGGCCTGGATCCCTTTCAACCGGAGCCCACCATCGCTGGCACGCAGTGCAGCGTAAGTCCGTCGAGGGCCAATCTGACTTCGGGAGGCAAGGCCGTGCCCGTGGTGGTCACCGTCACCACAACGACCCAGTCCCGGCTTGCGCCTGCGCCGTTTCCTGGTCTGCCTTTCACCCTGCCGCCCGTGCTGGCATTGGTCTTCTGGGGCGCACGCAGGAAGCGCTGGCGCCGCGCGCTCGGCTGCCTCCTGGCCGTTGTGGCAATCTCCGCGATGTCTTCCTGCGGCGGCAGTGCCGCAACTGCTCCTGCACCGCCGCCATCCAACCCCGCTCCTGCGGCAACCAGCGGCTATTTCAGCGTGTGGGCCGCCGCGCCCATCAAAGGGACCACGGAGACGGTGTACGACGGCGCCAAGCTGACCCTCAACGTCAACCAGTAAGTATTCCCCCGCGGGGGCCCAGCCCGCGAGGCTCTTCCGCCTCGGTCGCCGAGGCGCGCCCGCACATTCCGGTAACCTGCGAGGGCCATTGCGAGTCTTACTGGGGCAGGCATTGGTTGGGCATTGAATACGAAAGCAGTGCAGTGCTGAAGGAGCCGACATCATGACGTATGACCCGCAGGAGCATCCCGAAGCCCATCGCCCCGCAGGCATCGACCGCGTTCAGCGCCTGGGCCGCCGCGCGTTTATCGTTTCGGTCGCGGGTGCGGTTAGCGGAGCGGCCTTCTGGGCCTTGCGCAAGACCACACTCCTCCAGCCGCAGCCGGTGCGCGCCTCCGATGCTCCGGCCAATGTCACCATCGTGGAGTTCTCATCCGACGGCAAGAAGACCGGCTTGGTGACACTGCCGCACATCGTCAAGTCCGACGCCGAGTGGCGGCGTCAGCTCTCCGTGGATGCCTACGAGGTCACCCGCCATGCCGGCACAGAGCGCGCCTACTCCGGCGACACGTGGAATCTCCACGATCGCGGCATTTACCGCTGCATCTGCTGCGACACTGCGCTGTTCAGCTCCGATACCAAGTTTGAATCCGGCACTGGCTGGCCCAGCTTCTGGCAGCCAATCGCGAAAGAAAACGTGGTGGAGACCAACGACCCCAGTTTCGGCATGGATAGGATCGCCGTCTCCTGCCGCCGCTGCGATGCGCATCTGGGCCACGTGTTCGACGACGGCCCTCAGCCAACCGGGCTGCGCTATTGCATGAACTCGGTGGCCATGCGGTTTGTGAAGCTGGCTTAGCGCGATCGGCCGCATGAGTGTCCCCTCTCTGAACATCGGGTTCTTCCTGTCTCGTAAAGCGATACCCCTGACTCTCTCCAATTTGGGAATCGCTGTTGATTTTGAACCGTTTCTGTGCGGGGTGCGCAAAATGGTACGCCGAGACGGTTGAAGGTTCCCTGAAGAGGCAAGTTTTCGTATCCTAAGAAGGATGCCCCCCATCTTGGTGGCTATTCCAACGAAGGAGATATTCATGGCAGAGACTATCAAGAAGACCAAGGCCCCGGCGAAGCCCCGCACGTCCGGAACCACGAAAAAGAAGGCCGGCGATTTGCTGCAGATGGCGACGCCCCCCCGCGAGAAGATCGAAGAGCTTGCCCGGAGTTTCTGGGCACAGCGCGGCTATCAGGATGGCTACGCGGAGCAGGACTGGCTGCGGGCCGAGCAGGAACTGCGCGGAATGGCTTCGTAGAACGTGTTGCCTGGACTCGGACCCCGGTCCAGTTGCCGATGCGCAGTCAAAACCTGGTAAGCCGCTGACGGCTGCGCTCCAGATTCAGCCTTGCAGTTGAACCTTACGCTTTGTTCCGCCATTTTTTCCAGTACGTTTATTGTTTCCTGCTCCGCTCAGGGCAAGGGTCGGGGCGCTGATTCGGACAGGCTGGCACCCCGGATCGGCGTAGCTGACCTTGGCTCCCGAGACAGGAGTTCAGACCCTTCAATCTGCTCAACCGAACAGGGATTACCCGGCCCTGCCTCTCCATCCGGGGCTGACATCACCTGGTTTGCCTGCGCAGCTGGGTTTGACGAGGTCTCCTCGCCATCCCGGATGAAAGCGGGTGTATGCCTGATCCTCAACTCGCGTGGCCGCGTCTTTGCCCAGGCGCCGGCTGCGCGGAATCCTGCCCGGATCTCTGCGTTGGATGGATAATGGGTTCGGGAAGAGCTTTCATCGCAAAGCGAGCGATGGGGTTGCTCCGCGGAGGTGCGTGTGGACTCTGGCGCCCGCTCAACGCATGCGCCGGCCGAACCCGGCTTCGGCATCGAAGACCAGGAGAAAGGATCCGGCGGCGGCGCAGGACGCATCCGTTGCCCCAAATGCGGCTGGACCCCACGCAGCAAGGATCGATGGATGTGCAGTTGCCGCCACGTGTGGAACACGTTCGACACCGGCGGAGTCTGCCCCGGCTGCCTGAAACAGTGGGATCGCACCAAGTGCCTCTCCTGCCATCAGTGGTCGCCTCATTCCGACTGGTACCCGAAATACTGAGGCAACGCCACGGCCGAAGTGGCTTAAAGCAAACGGTTTTGCCCGCGCCAACAGCGGATTCACTTACTCTTGTAATCCTGAAACAGCTCCGGGAACTGCTGCTTGAGTGCCTCCACCTTGGGGCGGTCGCAGACCAGGATGTACGGGTTCTCGGGATTGTGGTCCGCGTAGTGCTGGTGGTAGGATTCGGCGTCGTAAAAGCCCTTGAGCGGCACCACCTGGGTGACAATCTTGCCGGGGAAGATGTGTGCGGCGTCAAGTTGCGCGATGTAGGCCTCGCTGATCTTCTGCTGTTCCGGGGTGGAATAGAAGATTGCCGAGCGGTAGGAGGTGCCTATGTCGTTGCCCTGGCGGTTGAGCTGGGTGGGGTCGTGGGCCACCGAGAAGAAGATGCGCAGGAGTTGCCCGTAGGTGATCTTCGATGGATCGTAAACCACGCGTAGCGATTCGGCGTGGCCGGTCGTCTCTGTGGTCACCTGGTCGTAAGTGGCTGTATCAGCTGATCCTCCGGCATAGCCGACTGTCGTGTTGACCACCCCTTTCACGCGCTCAAAGACGGATTGCGTGCCCCAGAAGCATCCGCCGGCAAAGACGGCCGTCTGCTTGCCGGGCGATTGCGCCAGGGAATCGTCGGCAGCAGCGGGCGGAATCGGGGCGGGACCGGCAGCCCCCACCGCTTTGTTGCGCGCGTAAAAGACGACGACCGCCAGCAAAAGCACGAAAACAACGCTGAACGCAATCCATCTTTGCATTGAGACCCCCTCGGCGGACCAGGTCGACCTCCACTTTCCGCCAACACCTGTGAGATGACCCCAAAGGAGAATAGGTTACCGATTCCGGCAATCGCCGGCGAATCGCCGCAGGTTCCGGCTTTCTGCCCGGAATACGATTGCCACGGAACCATCTTTCAGAATCTTGCGTATACCCGTCCATGCAATGCGTTGGTACATTAAGCTGGAGCGTGGCGGGATTGGGGATGCCGGCGAAGCCGTCGCGGCGCACCCTGGAAGCCCAGATTCCGGAAACCGGCGCTCACAGGATGCCGGCCACGGGTCACAGCCAGGGCAGCAAAGCGATTGCGCTGGGCGCCCGGCCCGCTAACGTGGAGGGAAGGCCGCTGGAGATCGATTGGTCCCATATCGTCCGCCGCTGCATGGACGGGGATTCCGGCGCCTGGGCCGAACTGGTCCGCACCCACCATCGGCGTGTCTACGGGCTCTGCTATCGCTTTACCGGCAATCCGGCCGATGCCGAGGACCTGACCCAGGACGTCTTCCTGAAGGTCTATTCGAACCTGTCCAGCTTTGACACCGGGCGCGGCAGCCTGCAGGTGTGGATCACCACCATGACCCGCAACCTGCTGGTGGACAACTTCCGGCGCACCCGCAACCAGCGGGCGACAGGCTCCCTGGACGACGGCTGGGAGACCACCGAGGAACTGAGGCCCATAGACCGGCTGACCGCGAGTGGACCTTCACCGCATGAATCGGCGGCTCAGAAGGAACTCGCAAAAATGGTGCAGAATGCCCTGGCCCGTGTCAGCGTGGAGCTGCGCGAGGCCGTCATTCTAAGAGACTTGCAGGATTTGGACTACAAGGAGATCGCACAGGTGTTGGGTATACCCGAGGGGACGGTAAAGTCCCGCATCAGCAGGGGCCGCGCGGAACTGGCGCGGTTGCTGGAACGTAATAAACGGGAGGTGATGTAATCATGGCGGACCGCGCACACATTCCGAGCTCTCCAGCCTGCGGGCAGTGGGAGACACTTTTGGCCGACGCGCTCGACGGGCTGCTTCGCCCCGAGGACGAGGCTACCTTCAGCGCGCACATGGCTATCTGCCCGGCCTGCACGGCATTGTTTGAGGAGTCCCGGCAGGGACGAGAGTGGCTGGGCTTTCTCTCGTCCGAGCCGGAGGTTCCGGCCGGCCTGCTGGACAAGATTCTGGCGCAAACCGGCCCAGGTCAGGTTGAGGGTTATGGCCTGGTTCCGGCAGGCCCGAACATTCTGCCGATGCCGCCAGCCTGGCAGCGCCCTGGCTTGATGGGCCGGGTTCGCCGCTTTGCCGAGCCGCGCCTGCTGATGACGGCGGCCATGGCCTTCTTTTCCATCGCCTTGACACTGAACCTGACCGGCGTGCATATCAGCGCCTTGCGGCTCAGCGATCTGCGCCCTGCCGCGGTGCGCTCGTTCATGGAGCGGCGCTTTACCACGGCATCGACGCCGATCATCCGCTATTACGATCATCTGCGCTTTATCTACGAGGTTGAATCCAGAATGCGGGAGCTGCGCCGGACCACGCAGGGCGAGGGTCAGGGCGGAGAGATCCAGCAGAGTCCCTCAAGTGCCCAGCCGGCGGGCGAGTCGAAACAGAATCCCGGACGCAAAGATGGAGGTTCCAAGGTGGACCCTCCCCAGCAGTCGGGAAACCCGGCGCCCAATGATATTCCTGATTTCTATGACAATTCCCTGGCCCTTCTGGACCGGTCCGCGCATTCCGGCGGCTCCGCAACGGCACTACGGGAGAGGAGCACAAGATGGACTGCGTCAATCACAGCGGTGTAACCGCGACCGCCTATTGCCAGAGCTGCGGCAAGGCGCTTTGCCCCGGCTGCGTGCGCAACGCTGCGGGAGGTCAGATCTTCTGCCAGCCCTGCGCGACTGCGTGGCAGAGCTATCAACAGCCGTTTATCGCGTCCACCCCGGGCGCGCCCAATCCCTCGGCGGCAGCCGTGCTGGGCCTCATCCCCGGCGTAGGCGCCATGTACAACGGCCAGTTCTTCAAGGGGCTGATCCACGTGGTGATCTTCGCGGTGCTGGTCAGCATCACCCATCACTACGGGATCTTCGGCATCTTCATTGCAGCCTGGATTATGTACCAGTCGTTTGAGGCCTACCACACAGCGGTAGCGCGGCGCGACGGCCATCCGCTGCCCGATCCACTGGGATTGAACGAGCTGGGCAGTTGGCTCAACCTGGGCGGCGCAGGCCGGCCGCCGTATCCAACCCAACCCGGTGCCGGTGGGCCAGCGGGCGGAGCGAGCCCTGTCAATCCCAGCACGTTTACCCCGGGCCCGGCAAGCCAGGATCCGGCCGGCGGCGTGTATCAAACGCCGTATCAGGCGCCTTCCGCCGGGCAAAGCCAGACTGCGTATCAGCCGTATCAGCCGCCGTATGGGACGCCATACACGCCTCCGGCCACCGGCTATGTCGATCCGGCCGTTCCGCCGGTTCCTCCTGTCCCGCCCCTGTTCTGGCGGCGCAAGGAGCCGATCGGGGCCATCATTCTCATCGGCCTGGGACTGCTGTTTCTGCTCGGGCAGATGGATGTCTTCTCCGGCCGCCTGTTTGAGTATGCCTGGCCGGTGATGCTGATCGGTTTGGGTGTCTGGCTGATCGTTCGCCGCATTGGAGATTCGCAAGGAGGTTCAAAATGAGCCGGTACATCATGATCCGCCGCCTGCGCTGGCCAGCAATTCTGCTTCTGGCAGGAGTCGTTGCACTGCTTCACGAGACAGGGGCCATCGATCACTTCTGGCATCTGTTCATACCGCTCCTACTGATTCTGCTCGGCGTCATGCTTCTGGCCGAGCGCGCGGCGCTGGCGGCCGAAGGCGGTTATCCGCCCTATCCAGGCGCCCCTTATGCGGGAGCTCCCTATCCCGGCGCACCTTACCCCGGCGCCGTCGATCCCATGGCTGGACAGCCGGTCGCGCCGCCTTCCACGGCTCCCCCTGGCTCGTCCATCGTGCCCGCGGCCTCGCACGACCTCGATAAGTTTTCCGACGGAGGACAATCATGAGCAGCGTACCTCCCAACATGCCTCCGGGCGGCGGAGCGCCGCCCCCGTATCAACAGTACGATCCGAAGACCCAGTGGCGGATCTACCGCGAGCAGCAGCGGGCCGCCTGGCGCGCACAGCGCGATGCCTGGAAGGCCCAGCGCTACGCCTATAAGGCCGGCGCAGTAGGCGCCTACGGCCCCCGCGTTCCTTCGGTAGTGGGACCCATCATCCTGGTGGGTATCGGCGTGATTGCCCTGCTGGTGGCCACCGGCCACATTGCCGCCGACGATTTCTGGGGCTGGTACGGCCACTGGTGGCCGCTCCTGCTGATCGGCGCAGGGCTCGCCATGCTGGGCGAATGGGCTCTCGATCTTCGTCGCGAGGTTCCCGTGCGCCGGGGCGGCAGCTTTGTGGGCATCCTCATCCTGCTGGCCATCGTGGGCCTGGGCGCCTCGGGCTGGCATAACTTCTGGGGCCCGCTGCGCGCCGAGTGGGGCGACCACGACGACAACTTCTTCAATGCCTTTGGCCTGCCGGAGCGCGATAACGACCAGGAATTGCTGAATTCGCAGATCCCGGCCAATGCGGCCATCGAGATTCAGAATCCCCGCGGAGACGTCAGCATTACCGCCGGCGATGGCTCCAATATCGAAGTGCATGCTCATGAAGTGGCCTACGCCACCTCCGATTCCGACGCCAAGAAGATCTTCGACTCCGAGGCCGCTCACGTAACCGTCAGCGGCAGCGCCGTGCTGCTCAAGTCCAACGGCAACAACAGCGGACGAATCAACCTGACCGTGACCGTTCCGAAAGGCGCGCACGTCAATGTGAACGTGGGCCGGGGCGATGTGACCGCGGCCGGCCTTGGCGCCGGTCTAAGCGTTACTGCGCCGCATGGCGATATTCACCTGAACACCCTGACCGGGCCGGTACAGGTGCATTTCTCCAACGACAAGGGCGACTTTTCCGCGCATCAGGTCGACGGCGACATCACCGCCGACGGCCGCTGCAACGACCTTACGCTCTCCGAGATCAAAGGCAAGATTACGCTCAACGGCGAGATCTTCGGCGATGTGCACATGGAGAATGTCTCCGGACCTCTGCATCTGCATACCTCGGTCACCGACCTGCAATTGGCTGAGCTGCCCGGCGACATGACCCTCAACGACGAGGATCTGCACGTCAACGAAGCCAAGGGCCAGGTTCGAGTGGTCACGCATTCCAAAAACGTCGACCTGAGCCAGATCTACGGCGACACCTATGTGGACGACCGCGACGGCAACATCTCAATCGAGCCCGCCGGCTCCTACGGCGTGGAAGCGCGCAACGACAGCGGCAAGGGCGATGTGGAAGTGACCATCGAGCCCAACGAACAGGCCACGATCGACGGGCACACGCGCAATGGCGACATTGTGTCGGATTACCCGCTGACCATCAATGGCGATGAAAGCAAGACGGTCAGCGGAAAGATCGGCGCCGGCGGCCCGAAGATCACCATCAGCACCGACGTGGGTGACGTGCGCATCAAGAAGGGCTCCGGGTTCCCGTCTACGCCGCCGCCTCCCGCGACGGCCGAGACTCCCAAGGCTCCGCCCGCACCCAACGCGCCTCACCTGAAGGCGCCGAAAGCGCCTGCGCAGCCAGTCACGCAGTAGGGCTGGAGGTATCCCAGGTCCCAAAATCGGGACCTGGGGCACCCAATCCGATCCCTCCCCCACCTGTCCTCATTCCGTCCTGAGCGCCTGCATCGGATCGAGGCGCGAGGCGCGCCAGGCTGGAACGGCGCATGCCAGCGCGGCCACCAGCAGCAGCGTCGCGGCCACCGAGGCGAACACAGCCGGATCGAGTGGCCGGGTTCCATAGAGCATCGACTCGATCATCCCCGCCGTAGCCCAACTGGCGGCCAAGCCGAGTGCCAGCCCGATCAGCGCCGGGCGCAAGCCATCGAGCAGCATCAGCCGCAGCACCTGCTCCCGCTGCGCGCCCAGCGCAATGCGGATGCCGATCTCGCTGGTCCGCTGCGCCACGATGTACGAGAGCACGCCGAACAACCCGACCGCAGCCAGCACCAGAGACAATCCAGCAAACACCAGCAGCAGCGTGGCATCGAAACTCGCATCGAGTGTATTCCTGCCGATCACCTGGTCCATGGTTAGAACATCGGAAACCGGCAGGTCGCGATCTAGATTGGCGACGATGCGCTGGATGGGCATGGAAAACAGGGTGACATCGCCGCTGGAACGCACCACCAGCGATGCGCCGTTCATGTCCTCGCCCGCATAGAGCGCAAAGTACATCATCGGCTTGAACGGTTCGCCAACAGTAATCCGCGTGTCGCCGGCCACGCCCACGATCTCATACGGACGATTACCCTCGGTGCGGAGGTGTTTGCCGATCGGATCTTCGCCGGGAAAGTACCGGCGCGCAAACGCATCGGTGATGACCACCTGCGTGGCGTGGCCGGGCCTTTGATTGTCATCGAATGTGTGCCCGCGCAGAATGGGGATTCCGATGGCGGCAAAGTACCCCGGATCCGCCCAGCGGTGAAGGGCATACTGCACCGTACCTTGAGGAAGAGGCGGGTGCTCCTGGATGACGAAGCCGTTGTCGCCGCCGTAGCCGTCTCCGGGCACCATCGGAAAGACCAGCCCCGCGGCCTCAACGCCATTGAGATTACGCACCCGCGTCAGCAGCGTTTCAAAGAAGTTCACCACCTGCGGAAGCTGCTTGTAGCGGGCCTGCGGCAGTTGAAGATCCATCTTGAGGACGTTTTGCGTAACGCAGCCAAGCTGGTTCGAGCGCAGCCGCGCATAGCTCTTCAGCAGTAACCCGGCGCCGATCAGCAACACCACCGTCAGCCCCACCTCGAGCGCCAGCAGCGCTGCGCGCAGACGCACGCGGGCCTGCCCGGCGCTGTGGCTTCGCGACGATTCCTGCAACGACGAGAGAAGCTGGCCGCTGCGCGCGGAGAGCGATGAAATGAGCCCGGAGAACGCCGCGCATAATACGATGAGCGCGATGGAAAACGCAGCCACGACCCAATCGATCTGGATGGCCTCGACGCGCGCCATGTCCCGCCGCATGCTGACCACCCACTGGATCGCGCCATAGGCCAGCAGAAAGCCCAGCGCTCCGCCGGCCGCCGACAGCAGCAGGCTCTCCATCAGGTGCTGCCGCATCAGGCGCATGCGGCCCCCGCCCAGCGCCATGCGGATGCCCAGTTCCTTGCGCCGGGCCGCCGCGCGCGCCACCAGCAGATTGGCCACGTTGAGGCAGGCAATCAACAGCACGCACCCCGTGGCGGCAAGCAGGACATAGAGCGGCGTCTTCACATCGCCCACCAGCGACTCCAGCAGCGGCTTGATGTTTGCACCGATGCTGACAAAGGGATCGTCGAGATGCTGGTCGTGAATGCGGCGCGTAATCAGTGCTAGCTCGGCGGCCGCCTGCGCCGAGGTGACTCCCGGTTTGAGCCGCCCGATGACGCGGAACGCGTGGTCGTCGATCGCTTCGACCTCGCTCTTCGATTTCTCGTAGTACGTCGGCGTCCAGAGCTGGATTGCCGCTTCCGGATACGCAAACCATGCCGGCATGACGCCGACGACCGTGTGCGGCTTGGCGTCGAGAAGAATTGTGTGATTCAAAATGGAGGGATCGCCGCCGAAGCGGCGCTTCCACAATCCCCAGCTCAGCAGAACCGTCGGATTCCCCGACTGCTTATCGTCGTCCGCCGTAAAGTTCCGTCCCAGCGCCGGCTGAACCCCCAGCGTCGGCAACAGATTCCACGAGAAGGTGGCGGCGCGCACGCTTTCCGGCAACTGCTCGCCGGATCCGGACAGGTTATAGCCGGCATAGCCGCAAAGAGCCAGATCGGCGAAGCTCCGGCTCTGCTTCTTCCATTCGGCAAAGATTCCGCCCGCGTTATCGTTGAACGGAAAGTTCCCGTCGGAACTCTGCTCGTAGAGGCGCACCAGCCGGTCGGGATCGGCGAAGGGCAGCGGCTTGAGCAGCACGCCGCGCACAATCGTGAACAGCGCCACATTGGCGCCGATGCCGAGCGCCATTACGAGAATTGCAATGGCCGCAAACCCCGGCGTACGCTTCAGCGTGCGTATGCCATAGTAGACATCGCGCAGCAGCAGTTCGAGCCAGGTCCAGCTCCATGTGGCATAGGCCTCTTCGCGCAGCAGCGCGGGATTGCCGAAGGCCCGCAGCGCCGCGTAGCGCGCTTCCTCCGCGCTCATCCCGGCGGCGGCGTTCTCAGCGATCTGCCGCTCCAGGTGGAAGCTCAACTCGTCGTCGAGGCGCGCCGCAGCGGTCCGCCGCCGGAACAGCATTTCAGCCCGTATTCGCAACTGCGCCAGCCAGCGCATGGTCTTCTCCTTCCCTGCTCCCTGCTCCCTGCTCCCTGTTCCCTTGTTTCCTGACCCCGGTCCCCTGACCCCTGTTCCTCAGGCCTCGGTCACGACCAGGTCGATGGCTGCCGACAAGCGGTTCCAGTTGGCGGTTTCGCTGTCCAACTGCCCGCGCCCGGCGGCGGTGAGCGTGTAGAACTTGGCTTGTCTGCCGGTTTCGCTCTCCGCCCACTTGGCCTTGATCCACCCCTGCTGTTCAAGGCGATGGAGCGCAGGGTAGAGCGAGCCTTGCTGCACCTGCAGCACCTCGCCCGACACCTGTTGAATGCGCTTGGCAATCGCCCAGCCATGCATTGGTTCAAGCGAGATGGTTTTCAAGATCAGAAGGTCGAGCGTGCCCTGAACGAGATCGTTTGGTTTTCCCATACCTAGATTATCTACAACAAAGTTGTGTAGACCGTCAAGGTATCGCGCGATTTTTTCTGTCAGGCACTATCATTTGGAGGGCGCTTGCCCATCCATCCCCACAAATCAATGCCAGATTGGAGAACAAATGGAGAAGAATCCCTCGCAGGACCTGTGGACTGCTGTTGATAGCTACATCAACGGGCACCTTGTTCCGGCCGAGCCAGCGCTGGAGGCAGCCCTCGCGTCCAATACGGCCGCCGGCCTGCCGGCCATCGATGTGACGCCCAGCCAGGCGAAGTTTCTCTCAATGATGGCGCAGGTGCGGGGCGCCCGCCGGATCCTTGAGATCGGGACGCTGCGCGGCTACAGCACCATCTGGCTGGCGCGCGCCCTGCCCGAGGATGGCCGACTCATCACCCTGGAGCTGGATAGCAAACATGCCGAGGTGGCCCGGGCCAATATCGCCCGCGACGGCAGGTCGCACCTGGTTGAGATCCGCGTCGGTCCCGCGCTGGACTCCCTGGCTCGGCTTGAACGCGAGGGCGCGGAGCCGTTCGATTTCATCTTCATCGATGCGGACAAGGCGAATAACCCAGCCTATGTGGGCTGGGCGCTGCGGCTTTCGCGGCTCGGCAGCCTCATCGTCGTCGACAACGTGGTGCGCGACGGAGCCATCGTCGAGGCCGATCACGCGGACCCCGACGTCCAGGGTTCGCGGCGGCTGTTTGAGATGCTCGCCGCCGAGCCGCGGCTCACTTCAACCGCGCTGCAGACGGTAGGCAGCAAAGGGCATGACGGCTTCGCGATTGCGCTGGTGACAGGAAGCTAAAACAAATACCGCTGGATGAACAGCACCTCCGCATCGAAGAGGAAGTCGCGGTTCTTCTTCTTCGCGTAGCCGTGGCCCTCATCGTTGGCCATCAGGAACCAAGTGGGCGTGCCTTGCGCCTTGAGCTTGTCGAGGATCTGCCGCGATTCGGTCCAGGGCACGCGCGGATCGTTCTTGCCCACCACGGCAAAGATGGGCATGTGCATGGCGTCCAGGTGGTTCATGGGGGCGATCTTCTCAAGGTAGGCGCGCATGGCCGGGTCGCGCTCATCGCCATATTCCACGCGGCGCAGGTCGCGGCGGTAGGCCTCGGTGTGTTCCAGGAAGGTGACCAGGTTCGACATGCCGACGATCGGCAGCGCGCAGCGGATGCGGTCTCCATAGAAGGCGGCCGTGGCCCAAGTCATATGGCCTCCATAGCTGCCTCCGTAAGCCATCACGTGCGCGGCGTCGAGATTGGGCTGGTTCGCGATCCAGTCCAGCAGCGCGCCGATGTCTTTGTAGGAGTCGTCGCGGTGAAAGCCGTTATCCAGCTTCAGGAAACTCTTGCCGTAGCCATCGGACCCGCGGATGTTGGGGAAAATCATGGCAACGCCCATCTCGCTGATCAGGTAATTGTTCTGGCCAAGGTAGCCGGGGCGGTACTGGCTCTCCGGCCCGCCGTGGATGGCGATCACCACTGGCCGTTTGCCAGGAAATTTCTGTGCATCCGGCATGTAGAGAAACCCGCTGATCTCGCGATTATCAAAGCTGTTCCACTTCACCAGTTGCGGCACCACAAAATTGGCGGGGTTCAGGCCGCCAGTCTCGCTCTCGGTCCAGCGGTCGAGCTTGCCGGTGACGATGTTCACTGAAAAGACATCGACCGGCGATCGCGCGGAATCGACCGTGAATCCAAGGTCGCGGCTGTTGGGGTGAAAGCTCAGAGCGCCTAGCACTCCGCCGGGAACGTTGGTCAACTCCCTGTATTTCTCCGTCGCGGTGTCGAACAGATAGAGCTTGCTGAGTCCATTCTCGTTGGTCGAGAACGCGATGGACCTGCCATCCTCGCTGGCTGCCATGCCGTCCACATTCCAAGGGATGGCGGTTGTGAAGAACTTCGGCGTCATGGTTGCCAGGTCAAAGCGCGCCAGGCGTTGGAATTCACTGTCGCGATCGCAGACCACGTAGAGGCTCTTGCCGTCCTTGCTGAAGGCAGCCTGGGTGTAGGCCACCGTATCGCCCGGCCCCTTGGGGGTGAGAAGCTTCTTCGCGCCCGTGGAGGCGTCGACCAGCCAGAGGTAGCTCTCGTTGATTGAGATCTCCTGCCCCACAATCAGTTGGCGATTGTCAGGCGACCAGGCGACAGGTGCCCAGCCTCCGCCGTCCACCTGCAGCAGCATACGCGCGGTCGATGGGTCGGCGGCATCCATGATCCAGATATCCGTGTCCTTGTTGTTGCGCCGCGTGGAGTTATAGGCCAGCCGCGTGCTGTGATGCGCCAGCAGATAGGATCCATTGCGGCTTTTGCCGTCGGTCAGCAGCGTCACCGCGCCGGTGGTCACGTCGTCGCGGTAGATCTGGTACCACTCGCCGCCGCCCGTATCCTTCTGAAAAAGAAAGGCATCGCCCTTGGGCAGCCAGGCCGCGCCGAGCACCCGGTCGGGATAGAACGTCAACTGCCGGCGCGCACCGCCCGGCATAGCCACCGAGTGCACCTGCACGGTGTCGCCGAAGCGGGTCCCGATCAGGATTTCGCGACGCGTGGGGTGCCAGCCAAACAGCGCCGCGCTGCGCGACTCGCCATAGCGCGCCGTCTCTTCGGCAACCTTCACCGGAATGGGCGGAATGTTCTCGATTACCAGGTTGTCGGCGGGCTTGAGCACCGCGGCTGCGGTATCCGTGCCGGGTTGCTGCGCCCCGGCGCTCAGCGCAAATGAGACGAATAGGCAGGCGAGGAAACTGGTTCTCTTCAAGCGGAAAGCCTCCATGAACAATGCGGGAAGTATATAGCTGCTTCCGCTCCCTGGCGAAGGGTGACGGCGAGGAGCCGACCAGTTGCCCCTTTTGCCGCGGGCCAATTTCGTTGTATGCTCCTGTGGCAGGGGAGATTTCCATGCTTCAGACACCGATACGCGTGATTACCGTGGAGCGCGAGTACGGCTCGCGTGGCGGCGAATTCGCCCACGATCTGGCGGCGCATCTGGGCTGGCGCCTGCTGGACTCTGAGCTGGTGGCCGGCGCGGCGCGCATGGCCGGAGTCGATCCCGGGCTGGCCGCCCGCCTCGATGAGCGGCTTGACCCCTGGTACTACCGCTATGGCAAGGTCTTCTGGCACGACTCGGGCTACTCGCTGTCCGGGCTCTCCGAAGAGATGGTCTTCGACTCCGAGCGCATGCTCACCCTCATCCGGCAGGAGATTATGGCCGCCGCCAAAGAGGGCAACTGCGTGCTGGTGGGCCGGGGCGCGGCCTGCGCACTGGCCGGCCAGCCGGGATGCTTCCACGTCTTTGTCTACGCCACTGCCAGCGCAAAAAAGGCCTGGTTCGAGCGCGCGTTTCCCCAGCAGGCCCAGCAGGCCGAACAACACCTGGCCGCCTTTGACAAGCGCCGCGCCGCCGTCATCCGCAAGTTCTATCAGCAGGAGTGGTGCCATCGCGGCCTCTACCACATGCTGCTGAACTCCTGCATCGGCACGGAGGCCATGATCGCCGCGACCCAATGCGCCGCCGGGATTTGCGTGCCGGCGACCGAAACCGTGGCGGGATAGCTGCTTGAGCCTTGCCGCATTGCTGGAATGACGCCCTGCCCGAGGGCAGAGAATTGACTATCAATGCTGATAAGTTGTCTTATTCAATAACTCCCATAGGCAATAAGATAATTCACTGACTACACCAGAAAACCAGCAGCGGGCTGGCCAAAAGGCAGGTAATATGGGGGCATGGCTGCCCTGCCACCTCTCGTGATGATCTTTCTGGGGGCTTTTGCATATGCTCTGACGGTGAGCAAAACGCGTCTCAGAACTGCCGTGTACGTGCTTGGTTCAATAGCGGCGATTGTGGGCGTGGGCTTTGTCTTGACAAAGGTCTGGCCCCCAGGCTGGGAGGCAACAATTGGCACCCTGACGGGGGTAATGTGCCAGATTGCCGGCATTGCGGCGTCGATCATGGAGATTCGGAGGAGTAGGAAACCCCCTCCAGCCAAATCCCCTGACCTCCCGTGACTCCCCGGCATAAGTGGTTGGCTGGCTGTCATTTTTTGTCGGCCGCCTTTGCTAATGCCTTAAGCATGCGGCTCGGAAGCAGGTAAGGGCGCTTTCCTTTTTCCTCCTCTTCCTTCTGAAATTTTTCAAATGCCTCCTTGACCTGAATTTCTGTCATCAGGCCAACCCGTAAGGGCCGCCGATCCCATAGAACGTCAAGGTAGGGCTTCGCGCTCGGTGGTTTTTCCTTCGGATCGTGGGCGATCTGCCCGCGCAGATGTGCGTGACCGTTCCAGGCCAAGATGTCGGCGGCTTGGAGTGGTTTGATTACCCTGGGGCTTTGAAAGGTGAGCCCGTCGGGCGAATTGGGCAAAGTGCCACACATCTCTGCTCCCTCCGGCCATTCCTTGAAAAGTTCCCAGAGCTGCCTAATTTTCGCCATGCCGCGCCGATCCTCGAAGACATATTGCACGGCCTTCCCCGCGGCGTAGCGTGCGCGCCACTCGGCAATCAGTGCCAGGACCGTCTGAACCGCAAAGATAAATGGGTCGGACGAAAGTTCTTTCCTGAATCGGTCTGGAGCATGCCGGTTGAACGCAGCAACCGGCACGCCAAATATCCAGCCGAATCGAGCGCGAGCGTTGATAATCGAGGCAAGGCGAAAGTACACATGGCGCTTCTTCTCCCGGCTCCAGTCACAGTAGGGCTTGATCCCCAACTCTGCTTTAGCCATGAAATCGGCCATGTGGAACACGTCGAAGCCTTCCTCTGACCGCGCTTCGTCCCAGTTCCGAACGAACTCTTTCCACTGTTCGCTTGTGGCGACGTAGCAGGCGGCAACCGCTATCGCCGCGCCTTCGTGTGTTCCGCTGTCGTCCCAATAGGTCTCAAAATCGAACATATCGCTCACACCAGCTTCTTCAGCTCCGGGTACCGCGCATAAATCCGGCTCTGGTCCTGGGCGCTTAGCCTTCCCAGCCGGATGGGCTTGTCCTGCGGGCGCGTGCCTTTCTGGTTCAGCACATTCATCAGGCTCCATTCCCGCTGCAGCGTCTGGGGCTCGTGCGCGGGCAGATCGTAGCGGGTAAAGTCGATGACCATGGGAGGGCTGCCGGCCTTCCAATCCTGCAGCAACGCCAGCCGGAAGTCCTTATTCATGAACCACTTGATCTCTAGATTCGGTTCCGACCCCGGCGCCCCGGTGCCTTTGGTGTCGAACCGGTAGTCGAGCGAAGCATTGCCGATGGTGTGCTTGCGCCACTCCAGGCCGAACGCCCCTTCCGTCATCACCTGCGTATCGGGCCACCGCTCCCGCTCCGCTTGGAGCCACCAGGCCAGGTCCTCATCGTGGCCGACCGACACCTCCCAGATGCCCGTCACCCAGCCAAAACCATTCAGCGCGTGGCCGGCATCGAAGTGCATCGCGGTGGTATCCATCATCTCCTTGCGGCCGGCGGTGACGCCCAGGTTGCCCACCGTCTCGATAGGGCCAACGCCCAGCCGGCTGTTGAACCCGCCCTGAAAGCCCTCGCGCCGCGCCGTCAGAAAGTCGCAGGTCCAACCGTCGAGGCACACGCAATCGATGAAATCCGCGGCGCCCTGGGCCGGCTTCAGATAGTGCTCGCGGCTGGGGTAATAGGGGTAGCAGATGCCCCCGTCGCCATCGCCGTTGTCGATGCCGTGCTGGCTCCAGATCTGGCCCTGGCAGACGTGAATGCCCTCTTCCCTGGCCAGGAATCTCTGGCTTTCCGCATCGAGATAGCCGGCCACCAGGCACTGCGGACGGTACCCGTTCCCCACCATGGTTGTAATCATGCCCAGCGCTTTGTGGATGGTCTGCTGGTTGTGCCCGCGCGTGTCGTACATGGGCGCAAAATAGCCGCCGGGGATGAAGGTGATCTCGTCGCCGTATTGGTCATGGTAGGAAGCGAGCAGGCGCCGCGCCTCCTGGTACTCGGACCGGGTGTCGTTCAGGGCCAGCCAGCTGATTGCCCAGGTCATTTTGCCGCCGGGGCAGCCTCGGGCGAAAGCATCGCGCCGCGAACGGATGCGCTCAGGACGGTTGTCGGAAGCCTCGTCCTCCCCGATATTGCGAGTGGGCGTTACCTCGATCTGGTTCACCCGCACCACCGAGACGTGCGTGATGAACCTGCCCTGCATTGCCGGTGCGGGCGCGTCGGAGCCAAGTGCTCTGTTTGCCGGCCCCGCCAGCGCAAGAGTGGCTGCGGAGCCTGCCGCCCCGCTCAAAAACTGCCGTCTGGTCCAGGAATTGCCCATCGCCGCCTCTCGTTTCTTGGTCACTCGCGAGTTTACATGCCTCTCGCAGCTTGCGGCGCCGCCGGCTGATTCTGAAGCCGTCTCATCGCCGGGAACCGCTTCCCCGGCGCTCTCGTATTATGGAGTGTGTTTTTCAGCGCATGCGCGCTGTGAGGCGATCAATCCATGGCGAAGTTTCTTTTGTGGTGCATTCTTCTGGTGCTGTGCTGGCCGCTGGCGCTGCTGGCCCTGGTGCTGTATCCCATCGTGTGGCTGCTCCTGCTGCCGTTTCGCGTCGTCGGCATCGCTGTGGGCGGCGTACTGGAGCTGGTGAGCGCGATCATCTTCTTGCCCGTGCGGGTGCTGCGGGCGATCTGATTCGCGCCCATCTCCCATCCGCCGCTCACTCGCCGGCGATCTGCTCCAGCAGCGAATCGAAGTCCTCGAGCCGCGCGTATTCGATGATCACCCGTCCGTGTCCGTTGCGATCTTCGATGCGGACCTTCAGGCCCAGCGCGCGCTGTAACCGGTCCTGGGCGTCGCGGACGTTGGGATCGACGGGCGGCTCGGGCTTGGGTTCCTTCTTCGGCGAGCGTTCCGGATGCAGGATTCCCTGCACGTAGTTCTCTGTTTGGCGAACATTTAGCGAAAGAGCGGCCACCTTGCGCGCCGCCTTCTCGATTGCTTCGGCATTCTCAAGCGCCAGCAGCGTACGCGCATGGCCAAAGCTCAGCACCCCTGTTTCTACCTCATCCTGGACTGTCTTCGGCAGCCGCAGCAGGCGGAGGAAATTGGCTACCGAGGCGCGGTCTTTGCCGGTTCGTACCGCCATCTGTTCCTGGGTCATGTGAAATTCGCGCGAGAGCCGTTCAAAGGCGCGGGCCTGCTCCATGGGGTTCAGGTCGGCACGCTGCAGATTTTCGACGATGGTGATCTCCATCGCCTGCTCGTCCGAAACCTGGCGTAGGATGGCCGGAATGGTCAGTTTGCCGGCCTTTTGCGATGCCAGCCAGCGCCGCTCTCCGGCGATCAGTTGAAACCGGCCGTTGGACAGGGGGCGCACCAGCACCGGCTGCACGACTCCGTTGGACGTAATGCTGGCCGCCAACTCCGCCAACTGCTCCTCATTGACGTGGGAGCGCGTCTGGAAGGGGTTGCGATCGATCTGATCCAGCGGAATCTCGCGCGGCTTGCCGCCTTCGTTCTCAATGGCAGGAGAAGGGGCAGTGGGAATGCGCGGGAGCAGGGAGTCAAGCCCTTTGCCCAGGGCGCGGCGCTTGGTGTCGTTGGCTGCGATGGTGGTCATGTAAGAAATCCTCAGATATTTGGTTGGCCAGCCTGATCGATGCTGCTTGCAATCAGGAGTATGGCCAGAAGCGGAACTTTCTTCCCGGATCGGCGGCGCGGGAGGCTTTGCGCAGAGCGGCTTGCGGACTTTCAATCCCATTGCGCGCCAGGAACTCACCGGCCAGCTCGAAATAGGCTTCGGTACCGCGGGAGCGTGGATCGTAGAGCGCGACGGGCTTGCCGTGGCTGGGCGCCTCCGCCAATCGGATGTTGCGTGGAATGATGGTGCGAAACAACAGCTCCTTGAAGTACTCGCGGAGGGTGTCGGTGACCTGCTGGGCCAGGTTGGTGCGGTCGTCGTACATGGTCAGCAGGACGCCTTCGATCATCAGGTCTGGGTTGTAGGCGGCGCGGACGCGCTCCAGCGTGGAGATCAATTCGGAAACCCCTTCCAGCGCGAAGTACTCCGCCTGCATGGGCACCAGGAGGGAGTCGGCGGCAACGAGGGCGTTCAAGGTGAGCAGATCGAGCGCCGGCGGGCAATCCAGAACCACCAGATCGGACTGGTCCCTGACAGGTTGCAGCGCCTGGCGCAGGCGGTTAGTCCGGTCCGGTGCACTCGCCAGCTCGACATTGGCGCCGGTGAGGTTCTTTGAGCCAGGCAACAGCCAGAGCCGTTCAATCTGAGTGGGCAGGATGACGAGCTCCGCCGGGGACTCGCCCATGATGACGTCATAGATGGAATGGCGGTTGTCGTCGCGCTGGAAACCAAGGCCGGAGGTCGCGTTGGCCTGGGGATCGCAATCGACCAGAAGAACTTTGAGTCCTTCGATCGCCAGGCTGGCGGCGAGGTTGATTGCTGTCGTGGTCTTGCCCACGCCGCCCTTTTGGTTGACAACGCCGAGAATCTTGCCCATGTCCTATCTAGGGTAAAGGGGATGCCGGTTTGGGGGTTGGTTCTAAGGCTGTGGAGAACCCGGCGCGGCTGTGGAAAGCCCCTGGAGCGACGATCTGTGGGAAGGCTGCAAGGCCTAGAGCCCGCAAGGCTTCCCGGCCAGCGCAGGGGAGGCGAAGAAGAGGCCAGTGGAATGCGTCCGAAGTGGAAAACAGGGGCATTTTTGTGGCTTGGAAATGGCGGCTGGAGGCTGTGTCCCGACCTGAGCAGTTGGCCCAGAACCGGAATCGCGATGGTTTGTTCCACGTGGAACAGTGCCACGCCGGGAAGACGCCTGCGACTTGTTCCACGTGGA
>Ga0326727_10008680_pt1 | contig 25595 bp, 18 predicted proteins | sample MB2enrmetagenome_FD_207643 | JGI IMG/M metagenome (GOLD analysis project Ga0326727, IMG submission 207643) | Lab enriched peat soil microbial communities from McLean, Ithaca, NY, United States - MB29MY | ecosystem: Environmental > Terrestrial > Soil > Wetlands > Peat | place: USA: New York...
GTCTTGGCGGCCAGCCGGGTCTTGTCGCCCGTAGTGGTGGCCGTCTTTTTCTTCTTCTTGGACGTATCGCCGGCCAGGCCCAACGGACTAGCCTGCGTCTGGCGGTCGGCAACCTCGGCCGCGTCGGGCGCGGTAGGAGCCAGAGCGTCAGGAGCCTGTCCCTTACCCTTGGCCTGTTTGGCCTGCTTGGCCTGCCTGGCGCGCTCGCTGTAGCGCGTCTTATGCGTTGGCCTTGCCGGTTCCAACGGATTCACCGGCTCCTGGCCGGAACTTGCCGTTTGCGTCTCCCCGCCCCCGCCCGCGTCTTCCGTCTTGCTCTGCGGCGCGCTGGGCAGAGTCTTGGTCGGCGCATGGCCCAAGCGAATCTTTTCCTTCTTCCCCGGCTTCATCGAGGCCTGTTCACCTTTTGCGCCCTTCTTAGCCTTCTTAGCAGGCTTTTCCGGCGCGGCTGCCGGCTCGGGCGGTGTTTCCGACGAGGCAACCTTGGACGGCTTCTGCCGGTAGTTGCGCGTACTCTCGCGGAAGCGCGTGCGCTCCACTTTTTTCTTCTTCTTCGGCGTGGGCGGCACATAGGCGCTGAAAATCGGCTTGGTCTGCTTGGGGCTGGCACCGCTGTCGGTAAAGCCAGGCTTGATGTCGATGAAGGCCTGCTCACGCATGGTGGTCAGATAAGCGCGCATGGCCGGTTCCATCCGCGCCGTGAAGAAGTTCTCCTCCACCTGCTCCTCCACGTCCTTGAACGGAGGAATGCCGCCGGGAATGTGCTCCACCACCTTGAGGATGACGAAGCCCTGCCGCGTGCGAATCGGCTCGGTGTACTCTCCCGTCTTGAGCGCGAAGGTCTTATCCTCCAGCACCTTGGCCAGCGCGCCACGGTGGAATTGGCCCAGATCGCCTCCCGAGGCGGCCGTGGGTCCGTCGCTGAAGCTGCGCGCCAGTTGACCAAAGTCGCCTCCGGCGTGGAGTTTGGCCTCTATGTCGTTGGCCTTCGCCAGCGCCGCAGCCAGCGCGGCCGCATCTTCCGGCTGCACTCCGCCGGGTTCCGTCACCGACGGGGCCGGTGTGCCGGTGCTGACCAGAATCTCGGCCAGTGTCACGCTCTCCTGCCGCGCGTACTCCTGCTTATGCTGCTCAAAGTAGCGTTGCGCCTCGCCCGGGGTGAACTGAATCCGCTTGCCAATCTCCTGGCGCATCACTTGTTGCGTGATGATGCCGTTGCGGATATTGGCCTTGAAATCCTCAAACGAGACGCCTTGCTCCCTGGCCGCCTTTTCCAGGTCTTCCATGGTCTCCAGGTTGTATTGCTTGCGGATCTCGTTCAGCCGGTTCACCAGCTCGGTTTCGCCGGTAATGCCCAGCTCCTTGCCCTTGGAGAGCCAAAGCTGCTGGTCAATCAGGTTGCGCAGCAAATCCTTATGCGCCGCGGCGATCTCCTGCATCGTGGCCCCACGCTGGCGCGCCTCATTATCCATTTCCTTCATCGCCCGGTCGTAGTCGGAGCGGGTGATGATCTGGTCGTTGACGCGCGCCACCATCTCCTCGACCGTGATGCCGCCGTAGGGGCTCTGGGGCGCGGCCGGATGCGTTTGCGCCCATAGGGTACTTGCGAGCAGCATTGTGCCGAACACCAAAGCCGCGGGAATGTGAAAAAATCGAAGATTCATAAGGTCTGGACACCGCAGGGCACGACAAGTCGTTCCTTGTTGCATAGACGCCATTGTAAATGCCTGGGCAGCAGCAAAGCGACTCCCCGCGTGAATCCGCCCAAAATCGGCCAGATTCGCCCAGTTTTCCGGCCACCGGCACTCTCGCCGGGCTAAATTGAGGATTGTGGTCCCTTGTCCCCCACTTTTCTGAAACGAGACCTGGGAGGCCCGGCATCGGCTGCTCTCCAGCCGGCTAGAGGCCGGGTACGGCCTTTCCCGGCACAAATTCTGATCAACCCGCCAGGTGTTCTGTGGCGGCAGCATTATGCTGCACAAGGTTGAAGTGGACGAAGGAAGATTACGAAATGCAATTTGTTCTCAACTCCCTGGCTTGCCGGCGGCTGCTGGGGCAGCGTCCCGGGGGAAGATGCCGGTTTCGCTGGTCTCGCGATAAAGCAACTCGGCTGCGCTTGCAGAGACAGGTTTTGAAAACAGAAAGCCTTGGATGTAATTGCAGCCTAACGCGCGCAGGACGCTGAGTTGCTCCTCTGTCTCTACGCCTTCGGCGATGACCTCCAGCCGGAACGAGTGGGCCAGTTGCAGGATCGCCTTGACGATGTCCAGGCTGCCTTTTCCCGCGCTCAACTCACGCACGAACGATCGGTCGATCTTGAGAATGTCGAAGGGTAGCCGCTGCAGGTAACTCAGCGAGGAGTAGCCAGTTCCAAAGTCATCGATCTCCAGCCTTATACTCATCTTCTTCAGGCGGTTAAGCGTAGCCAGCGTCTGCTCCGCATCTCCCATAATCGAGCTCTCGGTCATCTCCAGCGCCAGCGACTCGTGCTTCAGTCCGCTTTCGGCCAGCGCCAGCTCCACATCATCCATCAAACGCGAATCGCTCAACTGCCGCGCGGAAACATTGACGCTGATGGTGAGAGGCGGCTCAAGAGCGAAGCTCTTCTGCCATGCCGCCATCTGCCGGCAAGACTCGCGAAGAACCCAACGCCCCAGGTGGAGAATAAGGTCGCTTTCCTCGGCGATGGGAATGAACTCACTAGGGGGGATGAGCCCGCGTTCGGGATGATTCCAGCGCACCAGCGCCTCGAAGCCGCATATGTGGCGATCGATCAGCGAGACAATCGGCTGGTAACACAACATCAATTGCCCTTCGTCGATGGCTTTGCGCAAACCGTTTTCCGTCTCGAAGCGGGTGACGGCCTGTTTGCGCAATCCCTCGTTGAAGAATTCGAAGCGCGCCTTGCCGTTGGTCTTGGCGTGATACATGGCGGTGTCCGCGTTGCGCAGCAGGTCCTCGGGGGTGAAGCCGGTGCTGCTGAGGGCGATTCCAATGCTGGCGGTGACAAACATGCGCCGCCCCTCCAAATGAAACGGATCACTGAGCCGCTCCAGGATTCGTCCTGCCACGATCGCGGGATCGTCCTCGTGCTGAATATGGCCGAGCAGAACGGCGAACTCATCGCCGCCGATGCGCGCCACCACCGATTGCGTGGGGCCGCTCTGGCGGGTGCTGGTGCGGATGCTGGCGCGCAGCCGTCCCGCCACATCGATGAGCAACTCATCGCCGGCAGCGTGTCCCAGGCTGTCGTTCACCTGCTTGAAACCGTCAAGATCGATGAACAGTACGGCAAATACCGTCACTTGTTGACAGGCGGCTTCGATGGCCGACTCCAGGCGGTCAAGAAAGTAGAGGCGGTTGGGAATGCCGGTCAGAGGGTCGGCGGTCTTGCCTTCCGTGATGTCTGTCTGTGAGCCGGCCATGCGGATCGCCTCGCCGGATTTCTTTCGGATCGCGATGCCGCGGCTCAGTGTCCAGATATAGCCGCCGGATTTGTGGCGCATGCGATATTCACTCACGAACTCCGGGGTTTTGTTCTCGCAGTGCGCGGCAATTTCCGCGCGCACCCGCTCCCGGTCGTCGGCATGAATATGGCTGAACCACTCTTCGGGTCCGGACCAATGTTCGCTCTCCGTGTAGCCCAGCATATGGTTCCAGCGCGGGGAGAAGTAAATTTTGTCGGTGGCAAGGTTCCAGTCCCACAGGCCGTCGTTCGCGCCCCGCGCGGCCAGCGCATAGCGCTCCTCGCTCTCCTCAAAGGAACTGAGCGCGGTCTTGAGCGCTCCCTCGCGCGATTCGATCTGCGAGAGCATCTCGTTGAAGGAATCCACCAGAAGACCGGTTTCGGCTCCGGAATTGATGCGCGCGCGCACCGAGTAGTCCTTGTCTATCGAAATCCGGCGCGCCACCGAGGCCAGTTGCACCAGCGGATCTCCGATGTAGCGCGCCAGGCGCAAGGAGACCATAAATGTGGCCAGAACAGAGAGTAGAAGCACCATAACCGCGATCTTGGCGTATTGGATAAGCCGTGCGCGGAAAGCGCGTAGGTCGAAGATCAGCGCAATCGAGCCGGTGCGTTCTCCGTTGAGAAGAACCCCACGGAAAAGCGTAATGGAATCACCATCAAAATAGGCTCCATCCTCATGCCGCGCGGGTAGTTTCAGATTGCTCCGCGTACTGGGACTGCGATATTCGGCAAAGATGCCTCCCTGATTGTCGTACAGGCAGGCGGCCAAGAGATTTGGTTCGGTGGCCAGGGCGCCTAGCATCGTTTTAGCCGTTGCCTGATCGTTGAATGCCAGCGATGCTGCGCTATTTGCGCCCAGCGTGTCGGCCAGAGCGGTCACTTCGCGCACCGCGCTCGCTCGATAGCTCTGCCGCTCATAGATGGCGAAGCCCAGAGAAGCCAGCAGAACGGCAAGCATGCTGGCGGTAAGGATCAGCAGGGCCAACTTGAAGCGGATGGAGAAGTCCTTGATGTGCATCGCCTCACCTCCCCGCTTCCATCCCGTTGCCGCGATTCACCGAGGTGGCGAGCAGCAGCAGACGGGAGCTGATTTTCAGATGAGACAATTCGGCGGCTCCGAGGTTGATGTCGAAACGGATTTTATTGTCTTCCAGGTGGAAGCGGATCATCCCGCCGTCGGTGAGAAAATTGACGGTTTCACCCACCGTCAGAATCGGCTGGCCGCGCAGGCTCTTGAGTGTTGCGCTCTGCCGCCGGGCTTCGTCCCTGCTCAGAAAGAGGATGTGGCATCCCTTGATTTCCTGCGCCTGGCTGAGCTGGCGGACGTGAAATACACGGGAGCCGATCGGTTTGCCTTCGATGGAGTTTCGCAGTTCCATGAGGTGCGGATTGCCGTCGAAGATGCACAGATTCAGGGAAGGGTCTTTGGCGTTCAGGGTTCTGTCCGGCCACTCGACAAACTGCGCAAAATGGTAAAGAAAAGCGGCTTTAATCTGGTACTCTTCTGCGGTGGCTTGGCAGCGGGCAGGCTTCAGCGCCCCGCATAAGAAAGGAATCAGGCAGAGAAATACGACGACCCGAGCGGAAACGCGGACTCGTTCCGATGGTCTTTCCGTTGCCGGATTGTGGCCTGCTCGATACAGAAACTGCCTCCCCTCAGAAAGACCAGGCAATCTTGGCGTAAGCGGCTCGGCGCATCAGTCCCGGCTGCACGCTGGAATCAGGGCCGGAATACTCCATGTGACGGTCGCTGAACAGGTTTTGCCCCACCGCGCTGATGGTGATACGCTCGCCCGTTCGCCAGGTTAAGCCCGTATCAACCCGCGTATAAGAGTGAATGGCCAGCGCTGGAAGGCGATTAACAAAATAAGCCGACGCATTCCACTGAAGATTCTTGGGCAGGCTGACGCTGGAACGCAACTGCGCCTGGTGGTCCGGCGTGCCGCCTTCGGTTCCCTGAGCGGATGTTGTGTCCAGGCTGCCGGCGAATGGATGCAGGTGCATGGAGAAATATGCATAGCCGGGGCTTAGAGTCCAATGGCTCACCGCCTTCCAGTTCGCAAAAACTTCAATGCCGTGCGTCTCGCCGTACAGGTTGTTGCCGAATGAGGTGGGTATGAGCAGGTGCGGCGGCGCGGGAGTCATCTCCAGACCCATGGCTTCTGGTTCCTCCGATTCCAGATCGTGATAGCGGTTGTAGAAGACCGTGGTATCTATCGAGAAGCTGTTCGTCCAGTTATTCCGGTAGCCCGCCTCGAAGGCTGTGAGCCGTTCGTTCTTTTCGTTCGGATTCCCGAAGAAGCTGACCAGTATTGGCAGGTAGCCGGTCTGAATACTCCCAGGGAGGGCGTAGTAATTCACCCGGATATCGCGATCGCTGCGGGCTGGCGTGCGCACCGCGCCGGAGACCGCGCTCCAGACCATATTCTTGCTGTTCAGGCTCCACGCCAGGCGCGCGGAGGGCTCCAGGTCGAATCCGGTATATCCGTTGTGCTCCAGCCGCGCGCCCAGGCTCAGCCGCAGACTGTCCGGGAGAATTGTGATCTCATCCTGCGCATAGATGCTGAACAGGTGGGTAAGCCGGTTCTGTGGCGTGAAAACAATGCGCAGCGTCGGGCTGGTGGCATCCGCGCTCAGCCGGTAACCAAGCCCCCAGACAATGTCCTGCCGCGCCCCCCAGCCTACATGGTGCTGAAAGTCGATGTCCAAGGTGTTCAGCCCGAGGCCGTAAGTGGAATCGCCGCGTGTGGTGCGGTCAAAGTAGACCTGCAGCGAGGTCTCCGAGCGCGGCGAAATCGTTCGCTTCCACCGCGCCAGCAGGTTCCAGTCCCAGGATCGATTGCGCATGGCCAGGGTGGCGGTTACAGGAGGCTGAAGGGAGACAGGCACGGTTGCCAACTCTCCCGCATCGCTCTTTGTAACATCTCCCTCGGTGGTGAGGGAATCCTTCGCGGAGAGGCTGCTATCGGTGCGGAAGCCGCCATGGACCAGCCGCCAGTCGTCCTGTCCGTCCAGCCCTGCGGGCGTGGGCAGGCTGCCGGCTTGGAAGCCTGCTGCGTACACCCGGTAGGCGCCCAAGCCACGAGCCTTGCCGCCGTAGCGAATCGACTCCGGCCCTGTAATGGCGTTGCCTGCTCCGGCGTCGACAGAGCCGCCCTGCGTCTCCCCGGCGCTCTTGGTGATGATGTTGATCACGCCGTTCACGGCGTTCGATCCCCACACTGCCGCGCCCGGCCCGCGGATCACCTCGATGCGCGCGATGCTCTCCAGCGGAACGTTCTGGCTATCCCAGAACACGCCGACAAAAACCGGAGAGTAAACCGTGCGGCCGTCAATCAGCACCAACAGCTTGTTGGAGTATTGGCCGTTGAAGCCGCGCGCGCTGATCGCCCACTGGCTGCCGTCGATCTGAGCTACGTCCAGGCCGGGAACCATGCGCAGAAGATCGGGAATATTCTGCGCCCCCGAGCGGCGTATCTCCTCCGCCGAGATAACAAACACCGCCGCGGCTGTCTCCGAGGTCTTCTGCGCCTTTTTGGAAACAGAGGTCACATCGATGTTCATCAGGTCTTCCAGGCTCTTTTTGGTAAGGTCGGCAGACTGCGCAGAGCCAGCGGGAAGCCCGCATAAGGCCAACAGTGCGATCCCCGTGAAAATACAAAACTGCCGGGAAATACGTTCTGAGAATCGCCCCAAACTCGATTGGCCCGTTATCTTTTGGGTGAACCAGCTTGTAGAGTGATGAACATGCATATAGACACCTGCCTTGTTTGCCTGGCTCGGAACTGGACCGTATAGGAAGGGAAAGCAGACTTTTATCCCGTCTTTTGGATCCACGAATGACCCTGGGACTCGGATGCGGCACTCGATAGCCGTGCGAACCGCCGTCAGGCGTGGTTCCTGCGGATCACCACATTGTTCGCTGTGCAGTTCCGGGCACACGATCAGCTTCAAGGAATCTTATCGGCAAAAATGAGCAATCCGAGAGAGTTACGGCCAGGCACGGATCAGCGAAAAGAGCCGCGCCACACTGTCCCTTCAGGGCCGCGCCCGGCCTTTCGCTGAACCGCGCTACCCCAACGTCAACGTTATCCGTCAAAGACTTGAGTGCTATACTTTAGCCTTAAGACTGCCCTTTCAGGCGCTATCCTGGCGTCTGCCGCGCCGCAGTCCGGAGGTTGTTCCCGCCTATGACTCCCCGCGTCCGCCGCGCCTTGTTCACCGTGATCCTCTTTTTTGCCGTCTGCGCCCTCGCCGGCATGGTTTTACAGAGCAGGGTGGGGGCCCAGTCCTCGGCCGACGAAAGCCAGCTACGCGACAGCCTCAAGACATTCACCAACGTCTATGCGCTGGTGGAGCAAAACTACGCCGACCCCATCGAAGGCGACAAGGCCGACACCGCCATCTACGATGGGGCCATTCCCGGCATGTTGCGCGTGCTCGACCCGCATTCCAATTTCTACGATGCCAAGGCCTATGCCAGGATGCGCGAGGAGCAGCATGGCCGATACTACGGCGTGGGCATGACCATCGTGCCGCAGGGCAACAAAGTTTATGTCGTCTATCCCGCCGAAGGTGCGCCCGCCTTCCGGGCCGGCATCCGCGCCGGTGACATCATCTACGCGGTGGACGGCAAACTCGTCTCCATCGACGGCAAGATTCCCGGCGGCCTGACCTCTTCCGACCTGGTGGCCAAAGCTCTCAAAGGCCCCAGGGGAACCCATGTCCAGGCCACCATGCTCCGCGAGGGACAGCCCAAGCCGCTGGTCTTCGACCTGATCCGCGACGAGATCCCCCATCCCTCCGTGGATTTAGCATATGAAATTCGTCCCGGCGTGGGATACATCCACCTCACGCAGTTCCAGGAGGACACCGCCCAGGATGTCGCCAAATCCATCAACGGATTAGGCAACCTCAAGGGGCTGGTCTTTGACCTGCGCGGCAACCCCGGCGGCCTGCTCAGCCAGGCAGTCGAGGTCTGCGATCACCTGCTCGCCAAGGGGCAAGGCATCGTCAGCCAGCGCGGACGCGCATATCCCGACCAGGTCTACACCGCCACCCACGGCAACGGCGGACACACCTTCCCCATCGTCGTGCTGGTCAACCGCGGAACGGCCTCAGCCGCTGAAATCGTCTCGGGCGCCCTGCAGGACCACGACCGCGCCCTCATCGTCGGCGAAACCACCTTCGGCAAGGGTCTGGTCCAGACCGTCTACGATATGGCCGACCACACCATGGCGCTGGCGCTCACCACCTACCACTACTACACCCCCTCCGGACGGCTCATCCAGCGCAACTACTCCGGCATCTCGCTCTACGACTACTACACCCACGGCGGCGCGCAGCCGGCCGACAACGCCAGCCGCGAGGTCAAGCTCACCGACGCCGGACGCACCGTCTACGGCGGAGGCGGCATCACCCCGGATGAAAAGATCGAGAGCCCCAAAAGCAACCGCTTCCAGGACTTGCTCCTGAGTAAGGATGTCTTCTTCCACTTCGCCCCGGTCTATCTGGCCAACCGCACCGTGGATAAGAACTTCCAGGTGGACGCGGCGGTGATCGCGGAGTTCAAAAAATACCTCACCAGCCAGGAGATCCCCTTCTCCGACAATGACCTCAACGGCGTAATGGACTGGCTCAAAATTAGCATCCGCTCCCAGGTCATCATCACCCAGATTGGCGAAACCGAAGGCCTGCGCGCCCGCGCCGACTGGGACCCGGAGATTCAGAAGGCGCTCACCTTCCTGCCCGAAGCCCAGGCCCTGGAAGACAACGCCCACAAGGTCCTGGCCCAGAAAGCCTTGGCGCGCGGCGAGGCGCGGTAGGCGGCTAGCCGCTTACAAATCAAAGAGGCCATCCCGCCGGGGATGGCCTCTTTGCTTTTAGCTGAATGTGTGTTCTATGCACTATGCCGCAAACGTCTTGTTCGCAGTACTCTGATCACCCAGTCCGGCAAGCAATGCTTCGATGGAAACATCTTCATCCAAAGCATCCCAGTGCAAGCCGCGGCTGCTGATCCGGACCTGTTCGCGCTGTTCCTCAGTACCGTGCAGCAGGCGAGGGAACCACGCCAGAGGCACGCCGATCACCCGGCCGTCGCTCAGATCGACCCAGAAGCTGTCCTCATCGAAGCGAACACGAATTGGACTAGACGAAATGCTCATTCCATGCCCTCGCAATCCGGTTCATATTTGCCTCAACCACCCTCTGCAATTCGCGTAAAGTCCTTGCGTCGTAGCCATCATTGTAGGCCACTCGCACCGTGGGGTTCAACCAGAACTTGGCTTCCACGTTGTCCCTCTCCACGTGAACATGCAGAGGTTCGCGCGGTGATCCTTCATTGGAATAAAAGAAGAACCTGAAGCCGCGTTCTCGAAACACTTCTGGCATGGCGTCATTCTATTGCATTTTTACCGGAAGCCGTTTTCGGGAATCCAAATTACCACTGGATAGTGCCGCCCCCATCCCCTGTAACCTGCATCACAGCGCGCCCTCTTGCGCCACCCGTAGGCTCTGGAACGGAGTTGGGAAGGATTTCTCATGTCAGGAATTGCCGCGGAAAACGCCATCACCGTCCAGAACCTCATGGACGCCTTTGAGGGCGAGTCGAACGCGCACGCCAAGTACACAGCATTTGCCGCCCAGGCCGACGACGACGGCCTGCACGGCGCCGCCAGCCTCTTTCGCGCCGCCGCCCGCGCCGAGCAGATTCATGCCGCCAACCACGCCCGCGTCATCGGCCTCATGGGCGGCCACGCCGAGTGCGCCATCCACCCCGTCGAAGTCAAATCCACCCTGGAAAACCTCAAGGCCGCCCTCAACGGCGAGCAGTACGAGATCGACACCATGTACCCCGGCTTCCTCGATGAGGCCACCGGGCGCAAGAACACCGCCGCCATCCGCACCTTCCATGGCGCCTTGGAAGCCGAGAAGACCCACGCCCGCCTCTATGCCGAGGCCATCGCCCTGCTGGTCGCCGCAAAAAAGGACTCTTGGATTGGCGAGGCCCGCGACTTCTACGTCTGCCCCGTCTGCGGCTACACCTCGGAGACCGAAGAGGAGCACGAGCGCTGCCCGGTCTGCAACTGCCTCTGGGAAAAGTTCGAGATCATCCGGTAAGACCAGCCTCTGTAACAGACAAAACCGTTTGGAATTGCGGCGTCCCAGGGGTGCCCCTGGTCCGTGGGGTGGTGATCCGGGGGCCCCACGGACAGGTCTTCGTCCGTGGTGTAGTGATTCCTCGCATTTGGGGACCAGGGAAACCACGAACCCCGTGCGAGCGCTTAGCGAGCAGTTGGCCCCACCGCAGGTGGCTCGTCGCTGTAAATCTTGACCTCCACCGGACCGCCCTCCGTCTGCCGCGCGCGAAACATCCCTGGCGTGTTGAAGCTCCACGCCATCTGCCCGTCGGGAGTGACGGCGATGACGCCGCCGTCGCCGTGCAAAGCCTCCAGCTCCTGGTGAATCACCTGGTCGGCGGCCTGTTGCAAGCTCATGCCCTTGAAGGCCACCAGGTTGCAGATCTCCCGCGCCACGCCCAGGCGGATGAAGTACTCGCCCGAGCCGGTCGCCGAGACAGCGCACGATTGATTGGATGCATAGGTGCCCGCGCCGATAATCGGCGAGTCGCCTACACGGCCCGGCATCTTGGCCTGCATTCCGCCCGTCGAGGTTCCGGCGGCGATGTTGCCGACCCGGTCCAAAGCCACCACGCCCACCGTGCCGTAGCGGTGCGTATTCGGCGACTCCTCAAGCTGCGCCACCGGCGTCACCGGCCCCGCTGGCGGAGGCGGAGGAGGCGCGCCTGCCGGACGCGGCGGAACGGGCAGGCCCTGCTTCTGCAACTGCTTCACCAGCGATTGCCAGCGCGATTCGGTGAAAAAGAAGCTGGGGTCCACCTGCTCCAGCCCCACCCGCGCGCCAAAGGCGTCGGCCCCCGCTCCAGCCAGCATCACGTAGGGCGACTTCTCCATCACCGCCCGCGCCAGGCTGATGGGATGCCGGGTGTGCGTCACCCCAGCCACCGCCCCCGCCTTCAGATTGGAGCCGTCCATGATGGACGAATCCAGCTCGTTTTTGCCCTCTGAGGTAAAGACCGCACCCCGGCCCGCGTTGAAGAGCGGATCGTCTTCCAGTACATTGATCGTGGCCTCCACCGCATCCAGCGCCGAGCCACCCCGGTCCAGCACCTTGGCCCCGGCAGCCTCGGCCTGGGCCAGCGAGGCACGATAGTCCGCGTCGCCCTTGGGGCCCAGCGCGCTCCGCGCAATCACCCCCGCGCCCCCATGCACCACAATGCTCCAATGCCGGACGGTTTGTTCAGTTTGTCCGGCTTGTCCTGTTTGTCCAACTTGTCCGGCCGGCTGTGGAGCCTGGCTAATGGCGGCCAGCGCGGCCAGCACGAAAACGACTGCAAACACGCAACAAATCCTTTTCATCTGCAATTCCTTCCGCAAAAGTCCCTGCCGATAACCTAGCCGCCCATCTTCCGAATCGTCAACTCAATCAAATCTAGGTGCCCACCCTCGGCGCGTACTTGTCTTTATGGCTAGGGCGGGATTCACTCATTTAGACAACTTCTCCTGCGGCAAGCTAAGGCGCTACCATTGATCTCAGATCGGGGATCGCAATGGAGCCGTTCCGCATTCATCTCTTCGTCTGCGCCCAACAAAAACCAGATGGCATACCCTCCTGCCCGGCCAGCGGGTCGTTCGCAGTGCTCGACGCGCTCGATCACGAGATACAGGCGCGCGGCCTATGCGGCGATGTACAGCTTACCACCTGCGGGTGCATGGGATTGTGCGAGGAAGGTCCCGTGATGGTCGTCTACCCGGAGGGCATCTGGTACCGGCGCGTGCAACCCTCCGATCTATCTGAAATCGTGGGGCAGCATCTTTGCGATGGCAAGCCTGTCGATCGTCTCATTTGGAATGATGCCTCCGTGATGAAGGCCATGTCGATCGAGCATGGGGAAGATGTCCGCCACGCGATGGCTACCCGCGAGAAAGCCGGAATGCTCCCTGACCGCCTGAATGAGATGATCCGCGGCTTCATGCCGAGTCGTTGCATCCTTACCGCGCTTGAACTCGACATCTTTACCGCCATCGGGGACGGGGCCAATGCTGAGCAGGTTGGGACGCGAATTCATGCGAATTCCCGCGCAGTTGGCATACTGCTCAATGCGCTCGCCGCTCTCGGGCTGCTCTCGAAGACCGATAATGATTACCGGAACACCACCGAATCTGCTCGCTTCTTTGTTCAGGGATCAAAAGACAACCATCGCAATGGTCTGCTGCACACCGTCAACATCTGGCATCGATGGAGCACGCTGACCGAGGCGGTGCGCCGCGGCACTCGAATTCCGATTGCTGGCGCGGACAACCCGGAATGGACAGCCAACTTCATCGCCGGAATGCAGCGCAATGCCAAGGATCGCGCACCACTTGTGGTGAAAGCCCTTGGTACAGCCGGAGTTCGCCGCATTCTCGATCTGGGCGGCGGCTCTGGCGCCTATTCCATCGCGTTCGCAAAAGCATCTCCGGATGCGCACTGCGAGATACTTGATCTTCCGCAGGTTGTGCCTCTCACATCCGAATATGTCAGCATGGCAGGTGTCTCAGCGCAAGTCAGCATTCGCTCTGGAGACATGCTCCATGATCCTTTCGGTTCCGGCTACGACATCATCCTATTGAACGCGATATGCCACATGTTTTCCGAGGAGCAGAACCAGGACATCTTCCGCCGAGCCCGTCAGGCACTCGCGCCGAACGGCCGCCTGGTGGTGCAGGACTTTATCCTCAATCCCGATAAAGCCGGGCCTCAACACGCGGCGCTGTTCTCAGTGAACATGCTCGTCGGCACCGATGCTGGAGCTACTTACAGTGAAGCTGAGTATGCCGGCTGGATGAAGGCCGCGGGGATCACCGAGATAAGCCGGATCAAGCTGTCAGGGCCTAGCGACCTGATTGTGGGTCTGGTGAAATAGGTCTATGACTAATATCATTCCAATCTGTGACGATCCTACGATCGGAGCTTGTAGGAATGCTGACAGTCTGGATCTTGCCCGCATTGGAGAATCGCCCAACGCGGGGTTGATAAGCACTGAGCTTAGGCGCAGCTTGTCCTAATAGAAGGTGATCTGATTGATAAGAGTCATGAACTTTTATTTATCAAGGAACCATTCGCCGAGTATCGTTATTGATGGAGCAACAGGCTGACCCTGTGTGGCGTGATAAATTAGCCTCATGGCGGCTTGAACAGTTGCTTTTGCAATCAGGGAGGACACATGGGTATTTCAGAAATTCTGGCAACAATTGATGGCGAGATCGCACAATTGCAGCAAGCGCATGCGATGCTCAGCGGCGCCTTTGCGCCAACAGCAAAGAAGAAGGTCGGAAGACCGAAGAAGGCCGTTGTGGTTGTGCCGGCCGCCGCGAAACCTGCAAAGAAGAAAAGAAAACTCTCTGCCGAGGGGCGGAAGCGCATCGCCGAGGCGGCGAAGAAGCGCTGGGCGGCACAGAAGGCGGCCGCCGCGAAGTAGCGCGTAGCTTTCTTTACGGACCTGGGCTGGCGCAGGCCCTACGCCACGCCAGCTCAGTCTGCTGCTTTGCTCTCTTCCTGAGGCCAGGGCGGCGGCGGCACGGCGCGAGTTCGCTCATGCTTCAGATCGGCCATGATCCGGGACGAATACATAATTTTGCTCTCAGTCCGCGTCAGCCGCTGCCGCGCTTCCCGGAGCTTGCGCTCGGCGTAACGCGGAAGTCAACCCGAAGAACCGGCTGACAACTTTCACGAGCATAGTTCGTTCAATGTATGCATACGGCATTGCGCGGAAATAATCCAGCAACCACGACTCGTCCTAAATCTACGGTTCTTACCTCGGACAGGGGGGAAGGACCTTAAACTTGGTCAGGTCGAGGCGTCTCTCTTCATTGACATATGCGGTAATTTCACTGCTTCCAGAGATAGTGGTGTTCTCGCCATGCATGGTAAGCGCCAACGGCGCGAATGGCGCCAAGATGCCGGTCGCTGTCATGATTACCGTAACTTTAGCCATGTGGCCCCCTTTGCCCTTGCCTTTGAATTCCTTCTCCTCCCTTAAAGGAACTTGCTCCTGATTCGCGAGGCGAACGAAACGGATGCTCAGATCCAATTTTCCGCCACGTCCCATCGATTTTCCGTGCTGTGCTTTAATAACTGTGCCGATTGCCTGATCACCTACCTTGATAACCGGGATACCGGAAACAATGACGTTTTCAACTACAGAAAATCGAACCTCCTGGCCAGTCCTTGCCGATTGCGAAGAGATTGTCCGGCTGACGCGTAGCTTTACCGGTGTTCCTTCTTGAAGGATACCTATCTGCGGGGTGCGGCGGAATTCGGCTTGCGCTGCAAGACAGGCTACCCGCTCCAATACTCTTCTAATCTGGTAGTTTCCTCCCTGCCTTGCCGCATCCAACGCAATGACGCCGTCGTTGGTCTTGGCATTCACGTCGGCCCCCTTATCAAGCAGCGCCTGAACCAATGTAAAATCTCCCAGATTCACGGCCAGAATCAACGCCGTTTCGCCGGTATTTGTCTTGGCATTCACATCGGCCCCTTTGTCGAGCAGCATCCGAACCAATTGAGGATCTTTCTGCCGCTCGGCCAGAATCAACGCAGTATCGCCGGTATTGGTCTTGGCATTCACATCGGCCCCTTTGCCGAGCAGGGCCTGAAACAACTCAGGATCCTTCAGTTGCTCGGCTAGAATCAATGCCGTCTCGCCCTTGTCCGTTTTGGCATTCACATCGGCCCCTCTGTCGAGCAGCACCAGCACAACATCAAGATGGTCTTTCCCGGCGGCATTGGTCAGTGCGGTTTGCCCGTCGCTCAGCTTGGCATTTACATCGGCCCCGTTGTCGAGCAACGATTTAACTTGTGGCAAATCGCCATTTCCCGCGGCATCGATTAGATCGTTTGTTTGCGCATTGGCCCGTGTATACGCCAGAAGAAAAACCAGCACGAACCAAATGCCCGAGTACAAAAAGAGCTTCCCAATGCGTGTTCCTTTCAAGCCAATCATGAGATCTCCTTCAAGAAATACATCGCTTAAAATTGTACATGGCTAACAAGGCCAATTCAGCAAATCCTCGGCTCTCCTAGTCATGCTGGACGTGACAGGTGAACGGTGTGGGGGTCAAGTCTGGCGGTCATGGCTTGCATCATGGAAGCGATCTCCCATGATCCGGCCGCCGAAAGTTGAGGACCGGAAGGCTTCGAATTCGGCTCAGTCAGGCCCATGGTTTGCCATTCGCCTAACAGGGAACCCAGCCCCAAAGTCTCAAACGTCCGCCACGAAATGGCATTGGCCAATAGCTCTGCCTCGGCGTTACGCAGCTCACACTCCATCGCCGACATTTCATATGCTCCCTCAAGGAACGCGCCGCCATCGATGTTACCGGCCGAGTAAGCTGCGAGCAGTGGATGACGGTACAGAAAAGGACCGAATACGCCATCGGCCGAAGGCCCGAGAGCGAGCAGGTTTTCGCGGCGGAGCGCATGCCGATAATACAAGTTGAGATCACGCTCCTTCGCGAAGTGAGAAAAGTGATTCTTGGCGTAGCCGCGCGGCAAGAGGAACTGGTGGGCGGCATGAAAAAGAGCGAAGCGCTCTTCAGCGCCGGGCAGCGGAGTGGCGAGTCGCGAGAGAAAAAGCCGATTGCGTTCGGTTGTCTGCAAACCATAAAGCGAAATGCCATCGATGCCCAGACACACTAGCTTGTCGAGTGTCTTCAACCACCCTTTCGCGGTCTGTCCCGGCAAACCGTAAATGAGATCCGCGGAGACGATGAAACCCATCTCCAGGGCCTGGCTCAGCCGCAAGGCGGCTATTTCGCCGCTCTCGCGGCGGCCAATGGCGGCGCGAACGTCCTGCTCCAGTGTCTGGATGCCGACGTGCAGGCGCGTGAAGCCGAGATCCCAGAGCCACTTCAAGTGATCCGTTGTCAGCAGGGAAGTTGTGGATTCCAGCGCCCACTCGGTAGCTGGATTGATGCCCATGGATTCTCTGATCTTGGCAACGATCGCTTCGAAATCATGCTGGGGAAGGCTGTTCGACGTTCCTCCGCCGAAGTGCACGGTGGTGACAGATTCTGGGATCAGCGGCCGCCCCAGGCGCCAGGCATCGATTTCCGCAAGCAACGCCCGTGTGAACGTCAGGCCGCCGGGGACTTGCGGTTTCAATGCCGGCTCCGTGTAACAGTCGCAAAAGCCACAATGCCTTCGGCAAAACGGCACATGCACGTACACCGAATGCTGTTCGCCGTCTTGGCGGCTGCGCATCTGGGCGGAAACTCGCCGCCATGCTTCTATCCCGTGCAGTTGGAATCCCCGCCGGGCCCAGAGCGGAGCGGGAAGAGAACGGGAAGTCGCTGCATCGGGTCCGAGCGAGGTCCAGTCTTCAATCACGCGATTGGCATCCAACTGTTCTTCGGCTCCCTCGAAAAACTTCTTGATGCGCGCGCCGGCCGGGCCGGGAGTCGTGACATGGCGCCCGGCGCCGGCGCCCACCAGCCAGGCGGCGGTGAGTTGCCGGGCAACCCGGCAACGGAAATCCGGTCCGGCAGCATCGAGTTGCGCAGCGCCGTTCAGATAACATCGATCGGGACACGATCGCGCGCAATGATACGCGTTCCAGCATTCCATGCAGCCTGAAGGTATCCGTGCCGCGGAAGATCGCATTTGCGCGATCCGCGGCGTATCCAACCGGTACTCCCCCGTCTTGCGGTCGAAATAGCCGATTGTGCAGTCCGGCACTCCAGGCAGCTTGCCGGTGGTGGCGAGAAAACAAGCGGTCGCGGTTCCATCCGGCCGTAGATGCAGTACATCTTTCAAGACGTTGCAGTGCGGCCCATGGAGTTCATCGAGCCGCACGCCGGACAGTGACAGATCCGCTCCCAGCTCGACCGCGACGCGTTGCGCGGCCATAAACTGGCAGACGAACCGGCTTGCATCTTCGCGATGAAACTCCATCCCAGGAGCGGCTGCGAATACCGGCTCAAATCTCATTTCGCGAGCGCCCAGCCGCTCAAAGATCCAGCGAACCATTTCGCTTTGCCGCATGACTGAAGCCGGAGTGACGGTGGCGCGGACCGATACAGTGCATCCCTCGCCGCGAAGCAGCATCGCGGCACGCTCGACAGTCGTATGCGACCGGCGCCGTCCAGCCGCGGGCCGTTGAAGATCATGAATTTCGGGAGGACCATCGCATGAGAGGCTGATCGTGCTGATGTTCCGGGCCAGCCAGCGGAGCCGTGCTTTCGGGACACAACCGTTGGTTGAAATGTAGCTCCTCCACTCAACCCCTTGGGATTGAGCGAGCGCTTGCGTCTCGCTCACCACGGCTTGCAGAGTCCCCCATGCCAAGGTCGGCTCTCCGCCGCCGGTGAACACCAGTTGAAACGGTTTCTCTCTGACTCGGCAAGAATCCATGACCAACTGCGCCGCGGCCAGGATTGCGGACAAATCCAGTTGCTCCGGCCGCGCGTTTCTATCCGCAGTTCTCGCGAAGCAATAGCGGCAATTGAGCTTGCAGTGGTTGGTCAGGTTGAGGGTAAGGCCGACAGGCATAAAGGGTGCATGGGCTAGCGTCGCCCAATTGTCCACCGCCGCCGCCGCCGCCAGAATTGGTTGCGGAATGGATTTCCGGGATGCTTCAGGGGCAGCAAGCCATGCCAACTGCCCGGGGGCATAAATAACCGTATTGGCTCTGGATGGCACGCGGAAAACAGGCAGATCCGGCACCACGCGTCGATCCATAGACGGCACGCCGTCTTTGCCCGTGGCCGCGATTGGAGCATGGACGCTCATGCGCGGGGCTCCAGGCAATCCGGGGATGCGTTCCGATTCTCCCCATCCTTGCTGGCATCGAGCAGGGTATTGACCGGCGCACAAACACCCAGTGCAACCAGTCGCAGAAACAGGACACGGCTGGCAGCCAGCACCTGTTCCGGTTCTTCCCCGGTCTCGGCGCGAACCTTTTCAGCCGCCTCGGCAAGAGTGTTTGTACCGTTGAAATGGTTGAAGATGCGCAGATCGATCGAATCACTGGAAAACAGGATGACGGCATCTGTCCGGCGCGGCGCCCGGGCCAGAACGCGGTTCTCTTCCAGAAGGATCTCCACTTCCGGCAGAACGGCAGGCTTGGATGTAGCAAGCTGCGCATCCGGAAGCTCGCCGAGTTCGTTCAAACGCAACTGGGGCCTCCCGCGCATCTCCTCGAAGGCAACCACGCCCTGTCCAGCCAGCCAGTGGAAGAATCCTCGTCGTCCCTCTCGTTCCGGCATCGTATCTTGCATCCCTGACTCCCACTGTTGAATGAATTCTAGCTCGTCGAGGAGCTAAGCGATTGTTCCATTTCTGCTGATTGATCGACTGAAATCGGCAGGGCATTTCCCGCCAAATCATGACAGCGCTGACAGGAAGCGCACAGATGACCGCAATGCAGACTATGACGATAAAACTCCTCGGAGATGGTCGCGGGCCAGTTCACCGTGGCCGGTCCACCGCCAATTTCATGCGGTTGCAACTCGCTTCTGGAAACATAGGCGCCGAGTACCCGTCGATAAACCGATGGGTCATGTAGTGTGCTGCGGCCCGCCAATTTCAACTCGTCATAAGCGTTGTCAAAGAGATGAAGGTGCTGCGGCAGCACCCATGCTCCGGTCAAACGCAACCACGGCTCCCGCTGAAGCAAGTGACGGCACAGTGATTGAGGGTTTTCTGACCCAGAAGCCATTTCATAGAAGTGTTGCGTCCGATAGGGGCAGCCGGGCAAGCAGCCCTCATTCACAATCAGGCGAATACGCCCGGAGAATGCGGTGCGGAGGGCGCGCAGCGCGGCAATGTCGCGCATCACCCGGGTGGACGGCACCAGAACATCGAAGGTGTCTTCGATCATGATCACCTGCGCGGGCGTGCCAATCTCCAGCAGCGTGGAGGCCGTAAGTTCGAGTTCCGGCAACGCGGCGCGAATGCGTGAAGCCAGTAAAAGGTTGGATAGCGTGGCGCTGACAATGCCGTAACGGTCACGCCACTTGCGCAAAGCGTCAATCACGCGAGGCGCAACCTCGCCAAGCGGCTCCGCCAGCACAGCGGGGTTGACAAGAACATTGATTCTGAACAGCCCGCTCTCCAGAAACTCCTCTTGGTGCTGGGATGGCTGGGGCGGGCGGCCCGAGCCAATCACCTCCGGCGGAAGAGGAAGGTAAACCTCGCGGATATCTTTGCCAAATTCTTCACGGAGTTCACGCCAAAAAGCCATCGGCTGGTCGATGTAGGGAATAGACCAGCACTGACTTGTACCGGCAACCTTGCGGATCGAAGCGCAAGAGCGCTTCGCCGCTGTCTCCCATGGCGGGGGCTGCATCCGTTCCATCGCCGCGGCAAGGCAGCCGCCCACGCAATCGCCCTGGCGCTTCAGGGCGCAAGCCGAGCACTCCGGCAATACACCCGCGGGACGGTAACGGGAAAAGCTCTTCTCAAACCTGCGCCGCAGGGTTTGGGCGTTGACCTTGTCCGTGAGTACCTCTCGATGCAGAGGGGCCAGCGGATAGCAGTGAATCACTTGTCCGTCGCTCAAAATGTCCAGAACCGGACTGCAACGCCGTCCAATCTCGGCGGCCTTGACTCCCAACGACTCGAGAACGCCGGCGGGGAACATGCAGGGGACAAAGCCACAATCGAATTCGATTGCCACTCCCCGCAGCTTGCACTCTGCCACAAAACCGGCCAGATGCTCGCCCACCGCGCGGTACTCACGCGGACGGAGCCAGCTGTTGGCGCCTCCCAGAGTGGGGTGCGCCAGGCCAAGCCGCACCTTGGGCGAGAGACCGTACTCGCGAATCCGTCGTAATGCAAACCACGGGTTGGTCCCCACCCGATGAAGGTTGACGCTTAGAATTGCGCGCTCGCCGAGACGGCGCAAGATCTCCTTCTGCCGTTCGAGCTGTCCCTGCGGAGCGGCGCCTTCTTCCAGCGCGTTAACCAGCACCGCGACGTTGTTGCTGGGCAGTTCTTCGAGGCAGCGAATGGCCGGCTCAGGCATCAGAGCATTGGAAAAGATCAGCAGATTCTTCTTCCGGGCAAGCGCTTTGGCCACGATCTCCGGAAAACAGGGGTGGACCGTGGGTTCACCGCCCAGCAATCGGACACGGTCAATGCCGGATCGATTTAAGAAGTCGAGCGCCCGGTCAAACAAGGTTTGGCTCATGTGCATGGATTCGGCAGGCACGGAGTCGCGAGCCGAACGTGCAAAACAGAAAGCACAGTCGCGGTTGCATTGGGAAGTAATAGAGATGTTAGCCATCGGCTTCTTCTCCCGCAATCCAGCCAGCCGCCTGCCACTCACGCAACCAGACCTCGAGCGCGGATTCCGCCGCCCCGGGCTCAATGCGTCCAATGAACGCGAGCTTGGTGATGGCCTGCGCGGTCGAATCCCCGCGGCTGATCAGAGCCCAGGCCGCGGCTTCAAGATGGGTGAGCAGCCGTTCCCGGCTCTTGCCGGGCAAAACCAAGACGCCGTTGGATTCAACCGTCCAGAAAACACCCGGAGCCATGACGATGCGTGTTGTCATAAGGCACGCTCCCAGTCGCCTATCCGGTCAGAGATGCGCAGCGCCAATTTTTGTGCTGCGGACCGGTCGGACAGAAGGGCTGCCGATGCTTCACCCTCTCCGAGTTGATGGAGCAGGAGTCCGAGAGTAATCAGCCGTGTCTGGATGCAGAAATCGCCATGGCTGAAGGCGTCGCTGCCCGACTCGCTTACCCGGCACCCTCCGGCGCACCAATAGCGGCAGAAGCAGCCATAGCATTTCGCGGGAGGAACGGCGATGCCGCGCACCCGCGCGACCGAATGTTCATCCAGCTTCATCCCCTGGCCTGCAACGACTTCGCCAATCTGAAGGTCCAGACTTCTGGCTTCCCACTCCCTCCTGTCCAGGTAGCAAGAATGCAATTTGCCATCCGCCTCGACAATGACCGCATCGTGCCCCAGAGGACAAAAACAAAGGCGCGCGCGCTTGCAAACCGCAGCAGAGTAGGTTACCGTCACGCCCAGCTCCAAGGCAACTCGGCTGGTTTCCAGATAAGCCTCGGCAAACTGGTAAGGATCGGGCGCGAACAAGCCGGCGCGTTCCGCGTCAGCGTTAGGGCGGAGCGGCTCAAAGTCGATCATTGAAGGCCGGAATTCCTTTGCCATCCATGCAGCAATGGAAGGCATAGATCCCACGTTCAACTGGCTGACACAGACACGAAGATTCAGTTCCGCCGGCGCGTTGGAGAGAATGCGCGCCGTGCGCTGAACCATTTCGAAGCTGGCGCTGCCGTCTCGAAATGGGCGATGAAGATCGTGGATCGCCGCGGGTCCATCCAGGGAGAGCACGATACTCTTGAAATACTCTCCCGCGAACCTGGCGCGCGCGGCGGAGTAGGCGCCATTGGTGGACGCCTCCAGCACCGGTTCCAGGCCCTTTGCGGCCGAGGCTATCCGCGTCCGATGAACAATGATATCGATCAAATCATCGGCCAGGAACGGCTCCCCGCCGAAGAGGTGAACATCCAGCGCCGGCCGCCCTTCCCTGGCTGCAATGCCGGCCATCCAATCGATCGCCGTAACCGCCACGGAGGGTTCCATCTGATGCCCCGAAGCAACGCGCGCCCCAAAATTACAGTAGCCACAATTCATGTTGCAGGCACGCGTGGTGACCAGGCCCAGGAACAAGGGGGAAATGGGTCCTCGCCGAGGTTCCGGAGCCGGGGTTGCCGGAGCATCGAAGAGCTCAGTAAGTGGTTCCAGGGCTCCGTGTTTCCTTACTCCGCCGCCACTTGCAATGGCGGCAACCGTTCGCTGGTTCACGCGCGCCGAGAGACCGTGCAACGGGGCCACCACAACCCAGGAATCCTGAAGCGGAACGGCAAATATGTCAGACGCAGTGGTCATCGGCATGCTCCGCTCCCGGCCGTTGCGCCATCCCCGCCGCTGGTCCCTCACACCACACCAAACCGCCTGACAAAGCGATCTTGTCGAGCAAGACATCCTTGCTCAACTCGCGGATGATGCCGCATCGTCCTGAGCCTTGGAATTCACCCTCGCCGTTGGCCATCAGCACCTTGTGGTAACAGTCGCCGGCGCAATCCCAGCGCGCGAAACACGTCCGGCAATAGCTGCGGGAATGAACGGACTGGGAGCGCAACTGAGCAAGAATGCTCTCATCGTATTCGTATCCGCCAGCCGCCGCCGGCTTCCCAAAGAAAAAGTTCGAAGCCCACGGCAGGTCCTCGGAGAATACCTCGTAGCATGAAGTCACGTTACCCCCCGCGGAAAGACAGAAACTTCCCTTGGTTGCCTCGCAGAAGTGATCCGTCAAGGCGCCAACGCGGACAGGGGAAAAGGCCAACTCGCCGCCGTGGCTGCGGGCTCGTTCGCGAGCCTCTCGATAGGCTTGGATAAACTCATCGGTCTCCGCCGTGGCCGCGTCCTCTCCGCGTCCGAATCGATAGACAGGTTCAACCTGAACCGTAGCCGGCTTGCACGCCGTGAAGATGAACTCGATGGATTCAGGCAAACGGGCAATCGCGTCGGCCGTCACCGTGGCTCGGATGGCATAGGGGAAGTGAAGCTCGTCAAGAATCCGTAGCGTCTCCAAAACCCGATGACTCGAAGGGCCTCCATCGGGAAGACACCGGTTGGCGTCATGAACCGCTGGCAGCCCGTCCAGAGAGACCGTCAGGCCATTCAGGTTAGCCGCAATCCAGCGCACCTTTTCGGCATCGAGCACCGCGTTGGTGGCCATGCATACCTGCAATTGAAGACCATGATCCTGCGCGCGTTGCCGTGCGTACATCACCGCCCCGGTAAGTACAGTCCAGTTGACGGTCGGTTCTCCGCCGCCATGCAGAGATATCTCGATTGCGGGCGCGCGCGTCTCCACCGCATTCGCCACTATCCAGTCGATGCCACGAATGGCCGTTTCAAGCGGCATATGCACAGCCGGGCGATCCCCAGCCGCGGCGTAGCAATAGCGGCAGCGCAGGGTGCATGCCGTAGTCAGCAGCAGGCTTGCCCGCGTGGGCTTCAGCGCACAGGAATTGCAGGTGTGAGGCGGCACATCCTCCGGTCCGCCGGCGATCCCCAGTTCTTTCAAGAAGGCCACAAGCTCGGCCTCTTTGGGCGTAAACTCCCAGTGCTGAGACGCGCGTAGCCGCTCGATGATCCGCGCCACGGAGGCGTTGCCAATCCAGGCAGTCCGGCGCAACGGAGCATAGAAGATGAGCTTTCCATCCGGCAATGGAACCGTATGGATCTCGGTTCGGATCGTCGTCTCCGCGCCCTCCGCGGGCCGCGATGGCGAGAGGTGAAGACCTTCAGGTACGTAAGGACCGGTTGTCATCATTCACTCCCGCATAGCCGGAAAAGACATTCGCAATTGTCTTGTCTCTGCGAAACGCTCAGACTATGCATGCGCGATCCGGCACGGACCCTGAGCATGAGTTCCACCGATAGGCCGCTAATTCGGAAACCAGTAGTGGGATGAGTAGGTCGATGCGTGTCCCACGCACGAACAAACGCTCTGACAGGAGCAGACTGTGTTACAGGTGCAAACAAGGTCGCATGAACAAATACCAGTGGAGTTGTAGGAGCGGCTGGATTTTCCTATGGATCCTGGCACGCAGTTGCAAACACAGACTGCTCCGGGAGGAATCGGGGAACCGCAAGGCAGGGTATACGTAACGGTTTTCCCATAGGCGTCGGTCCCCTTGAACTGCGTCCCTTTCAGGTTCGGCTTGTTTACGACAAGATCCATCAGGCAGTGCTGGCCTCCCTTGACCAGGTTCCAAAGCCTGATCGTTTTGTCGTCTCCCCCGCTGATGATCGTCTGGCTATCGGCAGTAACTGCCAGCGCCCGGATCACGTCCGAGTGACCCTCGAAGGTCTTGAAGACCTTTCCGTCCGGAAGAGACCAGACGACAACCTTCTTGTCGACGCCGGCTGAGCAGAACCACTTCCCGTCCGGAGAAGCTGCCAGCGCGTTGATGGCCCCCGTGTGCCCGCTAAGTGTCAGCCGCAACACTCCATCAGGAATGGACCAGACGAGCGCCTTTCCGCCGGAATCGCCGGAAAAGAGCAACTTGCCGTCCTGGCTGATTGCCAGCACTCTTACCTCATCCGTGTGCCCTTCCATGCGTCTTACGCGCTTACTGGCCGTGAACGACCATGCCGCGATCTTTCCGTCCGACCTGCCGGCATACAACGTTTGGTCGTCGGCGGTCACCGCAAAAGACAAAAACGTTCCATAGTCGCTCTTCAGCGAGCGAAAGGTGCTATCGGCGATGGTCCAAATCCGGATGACCTGATCATCGCTAATCGAGTAAACAAGCTTTCCATCCGCGCTGATTGCGACTCCGTTGACGGTACTCGCAGGCCCGCTCAAACTCTTCCCCAGTGCGCCGTCAGGCAGAGAGCGAACGCGAATGCTCTTGTCTTCGCTGCCGGAACACAATGTCTTGCCGTCGAGACTCACCGCTAAACAGTGAATCGGCTGAGCATGTCCCTGGATCGTCTTGAAATGCGCGCCTTGCGGCGGAGACCAGAATTTAATGTTGCCATCGTCGCCGGCAGAGTAGAGGGTCTTGCCGTTGTGACTTACCGCCAGGGCGCGAATCGCTTTGTCGTGCGCGAAAAAGCTGCCACATTGGCTCGCCGTATTTGTACCCGCACTGGCTCGCGCCTCTTCAGAGCCCAATCCAACCGCGGCAGCCGCCGCGGCCGTGGTAGCGGCAGAGGCGATCAACTCGCGCCGGGAAAGCGTCCATGACCCATTTTCCTTGTGGATGGAATAGACCTCTGGTTCCTGCTCTTCGGAATCCTGCGCAGCGCTTTTTTTCGGGTCCACAACGTTACCGGAATCATCCCTCATATCAGAATCTCCTGCTTATTAATCGGGCATTGCGCGGAATCTCGCAAGCCGGGGTTCTTGGTTGTGCTTCTCCCCGAAAGCCAAACAGCCCTCAGATGCCGCTCCCATCCTGGAAAACTCTAAATTGGGCCGCGTTCTATTGATTTTCAATGGTTTGCATGTCAATCTCG
>Ga0326727_10008681_pt1 | contig 25594 bp, 17 predicted proteins | sample MB2enrmetagenome_FD_207643 | JGI IMG/M metagenome (GOLD analysis project Ga0326727, IMG submission 207643) | Lab enriched peat soil microbial communities from McLean, Ithaca, NY, United States - MB29MY | ecosystem: Environmental > Terrestrial > Soil > Wetlands > Peat | place: USA: New York...
GGTCGTTTCTGGCACGTCATAATCACGTCACAACCCCGAATCCGGGGTTTTCGAACAAGCCGCAAATGATTGATTCTGTGGTGGGCCCGGAGGGATTTGAACCCCCAACCAAGGGATTATGAGTCCATTTTACGACACATTGCATGGTTCTGCACACCCGCGCAATAATCCGCACATCTCCTTTATTTGCAACACATAGACCATCGGAAAAGATTGCACGATGATGCACCAACCAGAACAAAATCCCGGTACGAACATGCACCAAAACATGCACCAAAATGCCCTTAGTCTACTGGTCTTGATTGATCTCGAACTTCTTCCCGCATTTGGGTGCGGTGCACGCATAGGTGTGGGTGTGCTGAGAGATTGTCCCATCGGCCTTTTCCCCTTCCATTTCATCTCACTCCTCGGAAGGTTACGCAGTTCAGCCGTACAGGCAGGGCAGAACTTCACATCAGGCTGTGGACCACTGACGTTTGCCATAGAGCGCGATTCTAGCATGCACCCAGACAACGGACGCAAAACGGCCCCGAGGAGAGCATCCTCAGGGCCGCTTGTTCAGCGTAGCGGCCCGAGGCAGCGCGCAAGGAATTCGTCAACACACCTCTCAGGGGAAACCAAGCCCCAGACCGCATAGCTCTACTGGCCGGGGGGGCTCTTCGGGGTCTGGAGGCATTTTCCTGGCCGTACCGTATGCGGTACAATCATCCAGAAGGAAGCCAAGGTGATGGGCTGTCGATCCGGATAACGTTCTTATGTGGTCGCTCCTAGTGAGGACAATTGCGCATGACAAAACAGGCTGGGAATCGGAAGCATAACGATGGCGGGGGTCGGGCACACGCAATCGCGGCGAAGAAGGTCATCGTTCGGCATCTGAACGAGGCCATCATTGAGCGACAGAAAACCAAGCAGGCGCTGGCTCAAGAGTTGCAGACGAGTCGATCTCAACTCGCACGTTTACTGGATCCGGAGAATATCGCAGTCTCACTTGAAACAATTGCGCGGGCCGCTGGAGTTTTGGGAAAACGGATTGTCTTTCTTGTCGAAGACGTTGATCGCCCGCTTGGATTAGACTCTCGAACGTCCAAAAAATCTGTCACAAGTGTGTCTTCGCAAGTGGCAGCACGATCGGAAATGGAAGAGGCCGCGTCATGAAAGCTGCGATCCAGCAATCTCTCAATGCAAATGCTGCGGCGAAACGTGTCATCCATGTTCGGAAGAGGATCGCTCGGCCAGGACCAGAAACTCGACTGATCCGGGCTGCGCTGAAAACAGAGTTCTTCTTGCGGGGCCAATTACCTGCTGTGTTTTTCCATGAACCACAGATGCCGACCGGATTGCCCGATGTGGTTGCGGTGTACATGTCCAAGAAACGGCCAGAGCTGACGCCGGATCGCCTCCGCCTTACCGCGGCCCATATTCGGATACTTCACGGACTCCACACTGTATCCAGCACCACAATTGAGGAACTCGCATTTCGAGTGCGGATGCCACAGCGCGAATTGCTGCGCTTGGCGACAGATCTGAGAGATGCAGGTCTTATTTCACTCCGTGTTGGTAAGATCGCACCAGGAAGGCTCTCTCGCAGCTTTGCTGTAAAGCACATCTTTGCGATTGAAGCGAAGATCAGCAATTGGTCGAAAGCCTTGGAACAGGCTGCGGCAAACCGCTGGTTTGCCTCTCACAGCTTCATCCTGATTCCCCCCAGCAGATCCATTGATCAAATCTCGCGGCGGGCCACAGAATTAGGGGTCGGAGTTTTGATCTTCGATGATAACGAGGTCAATCAAGTCGTTGCGCCGAAGGTGTTTCAGATCCCAACTTCTTATGGGTCCTGGCTGTTCAACGAATGGGCGCTCAGGAAAGGGCGATCATTATGAATTTGGCGGAACTTGCGACCCTGTTTCCCAACTACTCCAACTTCCAGGCCATCGTTGTGCCCTCAGGTCAGAAGGAGGTAGTCAGCGCTTTTCAGGGCCAACGTCGGGTCGCCATCAAGCTCTTTCATCGCGTCGCTGATGATCAGGAGCGGATTGACCGAGAAATGGCTGCTGTATCGAAACTGCACTGCCAGTTTGTTCCTGAAGTGATCGAATCAGGAATAGTCACACTGGAAGGCGTAGAGCGCGTCTTTCTGGTCGAGCAGTTCATTGAAGGACAGACCTATGCGACACTCCTCCAGGCACAGCCCGTTCAGGCCATCCAGCCTGTTGTGAACCTTGCAAATATTCTCCTCAATGTTGCAGTGGATTGTGAGACTGCCGACTTGGTACATCGAGATCTGAAGCCGGCAAATATCATCCAAGATGCGAGCGGAAACTTCTGGATTTTGGATTTTGGCCTCGTGAAACATCTGGACCTTACTTCGATTACACCCACGGGGCATGGTGTAGGAACGCTGGGATACGCGCCAATCGAACAAATGCGCTTAATGAGAGCGCCAATCGATATTCGGGCTGACCTATTCGCGATTGGAACAATCCTCTACGAATCCCTTTGCGGGTTCAGTCCATGGAGGCAAGGGGTTCAAGACATTCACGATCTGATGCAGAAGATGAGCGCACAGGAACTGCCGCGATTGACAATTTCCGGTGACGCAAACGGTGAACTGAGCACGTTCATTGCTTGGCTCGTGCAGCGCTTTCCGAGCAGGAGGCCGCAAACGGCTGCCGAAGCACGCGCAGCGTTTGAACCGATTTACCAAGCAATTAACCCTCCGGTTCAATAGGCAAAGCGTGGACGTTCTTGTACAGCATGGTGGAGGAATCTGCTATCCCTACGACTCTCAGACGGGAGCCATTATCATCGGAGATAACGTCATGCAAATGTTCCTCCAGTTCGGACACGGAATGATGGCTCATACGCGAGAACTGCTCTCGGCGTGGAAGAGCGGAGCTGCAATATTGAGCCCAAGAGACCTTACTGAGCCACAACTCAAAAAGGTCGCTGCCGATATCAAGAAAACTGGCGCGGAACCGCTACTTGATCCTCAGTGCTTTTCGACTAAGGCCGACCACTACCGACTGACGAAGCACACTTATTGGGGAGTTATTAGCCAATACCCCAACGAGGTCTTTTTGGGTGGAATACGAACTGCGGAGCTTCTAGCCGCATTGGCCGACCTCGGCCGCTCCCTCGGTATTGAACGTCACATCCTGCCCGCACCTTTGGCTAGTGCGGTCAACGATGAGTATTTTTCGGCATGTGAAGCCATCATCGACGAGGCCCCCAACCATTTTGGAGCCGAACCGATCCTGATCACAGTTGCGCTTTCGAGCGCTGTAATGCTCGATGAGATCCAAATTGAGAACTTGATCGAACGTGCCCGCAACTGGACGAATCTCACCGGCTTTTACCTGGTTGCGGAAACGCCGGGCGCTTACCTTGTGGACAATCCCGTTTGGGTAGCGAACCTGCTGATTCTCGCATCCGGTCTAAAGCTACTCGGAAAGAGTGTTGTGGTCGGCTACTCGAATCATCAGATGCTTTGTCTGGCTGCAGCCAGGGTAGACGCCATTGCAGCTGGTACATGGCTAAACGTCCGCGCTTTTCCGCCTGACAAGTTTTTCACCCCAACGGAAGAAGAGATATCGAGACGTGCTACATGGTACTACTGCCCTCAAACGCTCTCCGAGTACAAGCTTCCGTTTCTTGACATTGCTTTGACCGCTGGCCTTCTGAATCTCATGCGGCCGGATGCTGCCCTCGGCTCCAAGTATGCTGATCCTCTCTTCCAAGGACTACCCCCATCGACAGTGAACTGGGGCGAACAAGATGCGTTCCGTCATTATTTAACGTGCCTTAGGGCACAGGCACTGCAGATTCCCCAGACCTCGTTTGTCGATGCCTACGACTACCTGTTACGGACGCTAGATGCTGCCGAGTTATTGCTGCAAGTGCTTAGACGGGAGGGAATTTCTGGCCAAGATCGCGACTTCTTTCCTTTTCTCGACGTAAACAGAGCGGCGCTGACGCGGTTCAGGGCTGCACGTGGACAACAGCTCCAGCGGTCTTGGTAGCTCTGCCATCATGCGTTGACGTGTTTCAGCTATTACCACATTAGGAAATACACTGGTTTATAAGGTGGCCCGAACCGAAATCGGCTTGTGATTATGTCGTCCTGGCTGATCTTGCTATGGACATCAAAAAGTAGATCCAAAAGGTTAGACCACGTTTGCTGTTTCGCATTGGCTTCAATGTATCCATGGATTTTCTTCTCATCTTTGAAGGGGCCGAATAGAGCGGAATGTTCTGTTATTCCCTTGCCTGAAGGGATTTCATGGTAGGTATATCCGATTTCACTTGAATTCGGCGAAAACCAGAGGCATTCAAAATCAGTTGCAAATTCTGATAGCGAACTAACGCGGGGAAAACCGAGAAAGGTCGGAATTCCAGCCTTTTGTAAATGTTCCGACATCACGTAGACATCTTCATTCACCGTCATTTCAATTTGTTCGCCATGCACCTTTGGACGACGAGGAAACATGGCACACGCGGTGACTAGCGCGGGGAAATCATCTTGATGCGATAAGATGCCGCCCTCACGCGTTTTCCAATAGAAGAATGGAAGGACACGCGAGTAGCGAGTGTTAAGGAGAGCCCTAAAGCGCGGAACCAAGTAGAACTCCACTGTGTGCTCCGACATAAAGCTAGTCATCCCAACATCTCCAGCAATTCAGTATTCCGGGCTTCTACTTATTTGGGAATAAATATACTTGGCGCACCAAGCGGAAGGCACGGGTGGGTGACAGGTTTTGCAAGGAATCACAGTGATACCGAAATTGTGGCGACTCGAACGCCATAGCGCTCGAACTCAATTCTCTTGACCATACCGACTCGACCTTTTGATGGCCCAAGACTCCTAGTGCCGATCATCCGTTCTTCAAATTGATGCTTGGATAAACGCCAAATAATGTATGAGCCATCTTCCTGCTCAAACGCGCCGAGTACGGCGGCTATTCTCTCCAGAGCCTTGTAGGTCACTCCAACACGGTCCGTATGCTTTCGCGCACAATGGACCGAGAGCAATTCGCTTCCCAGCGAGCATTCGTTACTACCCGCTTTAACTCTCTTGGCTCCAATCGCTTCCATGATCTTTTTGCCACAATCACGTCCGTATTGGCTCGCTTTTGCTCCGCTTTCCCTGTCTTGAGGCATGGCTGTCGCATCTCCGATAGAATGAGGCATTCCAAAACAAAATGCCACGGCCTTGCGCTGGGCGTTTCGTTTTCCGCAGTATACTGCTAGCGATCCCTAACATCTTTTCAGAAAGAGGTTTGCGTCCATGGCAACAAAGAAGCAGCGCCGGGTGAAGCATTTGAACGAGGTGGGAGCCTCAGTGCAGTTCCGGGCGAACGGACTCAGAGTCAGCGTGACGGTTCCTTGGGAGGATCTCGAGAGAAGGTTAGGTGTCTCGCTGGAGACGGCTAGAAAGAAACTCCGCAAGAAACGGAGACCAACCAAATCGTCCGCTGCCGAATAGCTCCTTACAGGACCCAGATTCTTCCTTGCGCGGCCTGCCCGCCGTCGTGCGTCTTCCGCGTGACTGCAAGATGGCGGACCGAACCTCTTGCGCCATGGTGTGCCAAACATATTTATGCCATATTATTCGCCTCTTCTTCGCCTATACTGAATCCATGACCCAGGATGATCGACACCGGGTTTACATGTCCTTCATGGATCGCAAGGGCTGGCAGGTCCAGTTCCTGGAGGCCGATCTGAAGACTCCCCTGCCCAGGAAGCTCCACTTCACTTCGTCCGACAAGGTCGTCGAGTTGGTTGAGCGAGGCGGCGGCTTGTCGAACCTGGAAAGCCGGCAGGCGCTGGACCAAGCGATCGAGATTGGCAGAGGCGGGGTATTCCTGACCCTGACTGAGGATCAGTACGCAAAACTGAGAACGAAACGGTGAAGTTGTGGTGGGCCCCGGCTTCATTGCCGGGGCGCAAGGGTGGGACAGGTTCCAGGTAGCCTGTCATTCCCGCAATCGGCGGCAGACGTAGCGAACCCTTCCTGCAAAGCCACTTCAAGACACAATTCCTCAGATGGAACCATAAATAACAGATTTTACGCTAGTTGTGTCGAAAACACTCCGGCTTCGTGCCTGCTTTGGAGGGCGCGCGGAGGAGACCCACGACAGCAAGATCAGGCTCCATCTCTGGAGCCGACGATTCAGGATTCTCATGGACACCAGTGCGTTTTCCTAATTATTATCTGTGCTTTAGCCCCGCAGAGTTAAACAGGTGCAAAAGTGCAACCAGCAGACCAATCAAATGCGGCGGCTAGACTCGAATTTACATGCCGAAGCTTATCGCCATCACGTTGTGCGCCGTCGCCGCAGTGTTAGCTTCGCTTTGGTTTCGTCGTCGGCCCGGGTTGCATAGTCCGCCCACTATTGATCGCCGCAACGATGAACTACCACAATCGGCAGACGCACATGCAAATCATCACGCAGACGCTGGTTTGAGCGTGCCTGTCATGATCCTCGAACGCCAAGATCACTCCACAGAAGCGCTTCATGAGCCGACAATCGAAACCTCTGTACCCGACCTCAGTGACGTGAGCATTTTGGCGACGCCCCAAACTGTGTGGCTTACACCCATCACCGCAGGCGAGATAGATACTGGGGATTCGCTGGATCCCGAATACCATTCGGGAGAGTCTGTGGTTGCCGTTCCTGCGGAGCTGATCGGTGTCCATCCGAGTGCGGATCCTGTTCCTTCTCTTCCCGCAAACGACCTTCTTCCAGGCCCAGCAAATAAGGAGGTCCGGGAACCTAAGGAAAATCATGCACGGTTAGCTTCTCCACGTATTGCAAGCCCCCAGAATGAGGAAATGATTGGGGAGCCGGGAATTTCTGTTGATCTCCTGGAATTTCCGGAGACCGCGACACAGATTCCGTCATCGGAATTGACCAGCGTGGCAGAAGAAATGAGGACTTCGGATACCGCCGTTGAAGGGCTCACGCAGCTCCGCACGCCATTTCGCACAGCGGCAGCAACTTCGCATCATACAACCCCATCGTCTGGTCGAAAGGCTGCGACGGCCTCTGGCGATGGGACGAAACCGCCATCCGCGGCTAGTGAACCGCTTCGTATGGCGCGCAGCTTTTCCGAACCGGTGCCTTCCCCGACTCAGAAGAATGGCACAAAAAGTGAGCGAAAGTCAGACCCAACTCCAAGGACCAACTCCAGCTTGCCAATCCGCCTGCAGCTGGTATTTGGAAGCGGCGGGAGTGTAAAGAAGCTGGTTCTTATTCCGCACCGGCTTGAAGAAATGCCGAGCAGCGTCGAAGTTACGACCGTCACGGGCGACCGTTTGCAGCTCTCTGAATCAAGTTCGGATTCTTATGAATCCTTCGCTGTTTCTGCGTTCCATAATCCTCTATCTGAAGGGGTTGTCTTTCAGACGCGTGGCGACACGCAAACGTGGCGCTGGGAGTTGAGCAGACGCGAAATTTATGTACTCGCAGCTGGAGATGCATTTGGCCTTAGCGGATTCGTGACCCGTCATAGAGACCAGCGCCTCTGGCTGAATACCCGGCATTTAGTCCTGGCGAAGGAAAGCTTCCGCGATCAGGTTATGGGCGCACTCAATGACGCTGGCTGCGGCTCGCCGGAAATATGCGACAGCGCTACACCCGGTGTTCCGAGTGGCTGGATTCTTATTCGTGATGTGATTCCAACACGCGCAGTGCCAATGCGCGAAGAACACAATATTCTGAACATTCTCTGTCCCGGACACGAGATTGAGCCGCAATTCACAGGAGGTATCAGGCTTGAGCGAAGTGTCTGGCTGGTTGGGTTTCCGCCTCGCATTCGGTTTGCCGGAGAACTGGAGAATGGCTTCAGGGTGCTGATTGACGACCAGCCGGCAGCGCTCGCAGACGATGGTGCATTCGTGTCTCCAGGCTGGGACGAAGAAGGCGAACACCGCCTTTGGTTCTGTGATCGGGCCCAGACCTATGCGCTCCGCACAATGAAAGAAGAGTGGGACACCTGGCCGGCGCATAAGTGCGGCCTTGGTGCGTCGATATGCGGGGCCAGCATCTGCCGGGTTGATGATGTACGCTGGCGGCAATTCTGCATACCGGCCGCAAATCCTGTTCTGATTGGCGCACGGCCAGGAGAGGTTTTCCGCTGCCGGATACCGGGCGGTGCGCATTCTGATTGGGTTGTTACAACGGTTCCCTTCACTCCGGTCTGGGCGTTGCCAAGTGGTAGGCTTTCCAAGAAGAACCCTGCTGCCGTCATTGAGCTTGTTGAATTCAGAGAGCCGCTGAATCAAATTGAGGGACCCTTGCAGAAGCTCAAAGTCACTTCCGCTTTGAGAAAATGGGTTTTTACAGTCAGAAATGCCCGAAGAAATCGGTTCATGCTCGCCGTTCACGGCGACGAGACCCGTGCACTCTGGCGGCGTTACGGCGACGTGGCTAAGAGGCTCAGAAAGCAGCTACGTTGAGAGCGAATGAGCTACTGCTGTGGATGTCGGCGCGCTCCGAAGGCTCGTGGCTGCAATTCCGTGCCGCCGTTGAGGAGCTTCACTCTGTCGAGAACGACTCCGGCGGGAACGGAGGTCCTCAAACAGAAGACAGCGATTTTCCAGTTCATCAGCAGCTTCGCCTCAATTTCGAATGTGCGGCGCATGCCGAGTTCTTCGAACGCGAATCCAGGTACGTGTGGCGAATTGCCCCACCAGTTCTGGCGGCACACCCGACTCCTGAAGGGTTTCGAGCAGTGCTGTGTGGAGCACGTTCGCCGGCACTACGAGAGCGAGTGCTTGATGCCGGACGAGGTTGCAGATGTGAATCCGTCGCTTGCAATGGCGTCCCTGACGTGATCAGGCTTGGCGCAAGCAGTCTCAATGCGGTCTCGGACGCAGCGGTGGCAGCGCGTGTCTATTTCCAACCTTATGCGCCGCGTGCCATTCTCTCGAGTATTCGGCCGTACAATCTGCCAACGGCCGCAAGTCTGCAGGCAGATTTCCCAACCGGGGATGGTTGGCGAATTCGTGAATTCGATCCGGATTCTCTCCGCTGGAAGGCGGCCAATCGGCAACGTGCGCAGTCCGTCCAAAGGGGTGTGATTGAATTCAGTCTTTATGACGACTGGCGATATTATCTGCGCTCGGCAGGCCAGACATTCAGACTGCCGCGCGCCGTTGCGCTTTATGCGCTTCTCAATCGGCATGCGGGGTTGCTACGCTACGATAAGCAAGCCCATGCGCTCAAGATGCCTGGGACTTGCCGGCCACCGCGACTGCTCGAACGGGCACTCGTGCTCTGTTCCGGGCTTCCACCGACCTTTGACCCAGCAACATCGTTTCTCACTTACGCCGATGTACCCCCTGATATTGCAGGATTTGCCGCCGAATTGCTTCGCCAGTCTCTCACATGAACAATCCCATCGCAGTCTTTCAACATCTCCGCGAGCTCTACCTGCGCTATCTCGATAGTCCGCTCGCGATTCGTTACGAAGTCCTCCGCGACGAGCGCCGAAGGTTGCTCGATGAAGATCGGCGCATGTGGCGCCAACCTCTGATTGAACCAACCCCTGTCTACCCCACAACCGATGGCGACTTTGCAGAGGTTGTGCATGCGATGCTAGACGGAGTGTGGGGCAACGGGCTGGCTGGCGATATATCGGACTTTCTCGGTCCCTCGCTTTTTCCAGATCGTCGGAAGCCATACGTGCATCAGCGCGAAGCGTTTGAGCGCATCTTGATTGAGCATCGAGACCTGGTCGTGACTACGGCTACCGGATCGGGTAAAACGGAGTGCTTTCTTGTCCCCGTGCTGGCGGAATTGATAAGGGAGTCGATCCAATGGACGGCGCCCGGAATGCGTCCGGCTACTTGGGATTGGTGGGATGACCGGCATCGGACGATGCAAGGACAAAACCCGCGTTACGCACCACGAGTGCAACAGCGCGGGCACGAAACACGACCGGCGGCAATTCGTGCGTTGTTACTGTATCCCCTGAACGCGCTCGTCGAAGACCAACTCGTTCGTTTGCGAGTGGCCCTCGACAGTACATCTGCCCGCACTTGGCTCGACACGCATCGGCTTGGCAATCGCATCTATTTTGGCCGCTATACCAGCCGCACCCCAATTCCTGGAGGCCGCCAAGGAGCTGCGGGCCAGTTGCGCGCAGAATTGAGGGATCTCGCTCGCGATGCGGCGGCGGTCGCAGGGTCGGATGCTTCGTTATTCTTCCAGACACTCGACAATGGCGGAGCGGAAATGTGGTCCCGATGGGATATGCAGGATCACCCTCCGGATCTGCTGATCACGAACTACTCGATGCTGAATATTATGTTGATGCGCAGTGTCGAGGCAGGCATCTTCGACCAAACGAGCGCGTGGTTAGCCGCGGACCGCAACAACATCTTCCACCTTGTTGTTGATGAACTGCATTCCTATCGAGGCACACCTGGAACTGAGGTAGCCTACCTGCTTCGAGTCTTGTTGGATCGAATCGGGCTGACCCCTGATTCCGAGCAACTCCGCATTATCGCGTCAAGCGCATCGCTGGACTCCGGCGAGAGCGGCGATCAATACCTTGAAGAGTTCTTCGGGTGCCCCCGCTCACGCTTTGCTCGCGTGAGCGGCACGGTGGATCCGGTAAATCCCGGTGCGATTACCACCTGCGGCGCTTTCGCTGCAGCATTCCGTGATTTTGGCCGCGCAATCCGAGTTGATGCAAGGAACCTTGCGGGGCCAGCAGACTCGCTTGCGATCGCAGCCGGCGTACCGGGTCCGAACGCTGATCCAGCGTGCAAGTTGCGTGAGGTTTCGCTCGCGACTGCCGCTGGCGAGGCTTTGCTTGCAGCGTGCTCCGTGAACAACGCCACCGTACCTCAGCCGCCTGACCGGCTCGGGGCAACGCTCTTTCCCGCATTGACCTCCAGTGAACGCGCGGATGCCGTCGAAGGCTTCCTCACGTGTCTCTCCGCAGCTCGTCCGGCACCAATGCGATTACGCGCCCATCTGTTTTTCCGCAGTGTGCAGGGACTTTGGGCTTGCACCAACCCGGAATGCACCGAGGCGAATGGACGTGCCACTTCTGTCCCAGTTGGCCGGTTGTATCAGCTGCCGGTGCTTTCCTGTCCTTGCGGCGCACGCGTGTTGGAGCTGCTGGTCTGCGAGTGTTGCGGCGATGTGTTTTTCGGCGGATACAGGCCTTTGCAACAGCAGAATCCCGGCGTGTGGCATCTTAGCCCTGACCACCCTGACCTGGAAGCCGCGCCGGAAACAGCTTTTCTCGATCGGCGCTATGAAAACTACGCGATTTTCTGGCCGGCCATCGATGGAGCTACGCCGGTTGATTCAAATTGGCAGCAAGATGGTGTCGTCCGGCGCTGGGAGACCGCACGGCTTGATTGCCGCGAAGCGCGAGTCGATTTGGGCGCAGGCGGCGGCATCCGCGGATTCCTATATCATCTCCGCAATCCAGCACCGATCGCGGATCAGGCATATCCGGCAAGATGTCCGCGATGTGGTGAAGACCGCGCCCGCCGAAGGCTCGATACGCCAATCCGTCCGATGCGTACGGGGTTCCAGCGAGTGGCGCAGGTGCTGTCCGACACGCTGATGCGTGAGATGCCACACTCGCCCCTGCAGTCCGGGCGCAAACTCGTTGTCTTTTCAGACAGCCGTCAGGATGCGGCCAAGCTCTCCGCGGGGATGCGATTCGCACATTACCGCGATGCGGTGCGCCAGGCGCTCGCAACGGCTCTCGAGACGGCAGGGCGAGGCGCACTGGCGTTTCAGCGCCAAATCGTCGGTGAGGTGCTGAGCCGTGAGGATTCACGATTGGCTCAGCAGTTTGCGGCGACCCATCCGAGCGAAGTCGCTACACTTTCACTCGCGCAGAATGCCTCCCTTGCACACCAGCAGGCGCCTGGTTTCCCCGGTCTCACCTACGCTGTGGCGGCACAACAGATCCTACAGCGCGGCGAACATGGGCCATTTCCTATTTCCATTCTCACTGAAGATATCTCGGCCCGTCTTCTGGTCGAAGGCATCAATCCCGGAGGTTTTGCGAAGGATGTGTTGTGGTCGGATCCGCGCCGATGCGAGGATTCTTGGCGGAAACTTTATGAGTGGCAAGCCGGAGGGCAGCCGACGCCGCGGGTCAACCCACCGTTGACCCAGCGGGAGCAGGATCACCTTCAACTCATCCGTGACGCCGCGATGCGCGAAGTGACAGATGCCATCTTTGCGTCAGGGCGCCGCAGCCTGGAATCACTTGGCATCGGATTGGCAACAGTAGACCGCCTGCGGTTTCCGGCGAGCCGGCAGCTCGTGCAGGAAGCGGCTGACGGCGTAATTCAATTACTTGGCTCCCGCCGCAATCGTCTCGACACGCACGGTGCGAACTCGCAAACCAATCCGCCAAGGTACGTTACTCAATACCTCCAGCGCGTCGCAACTTACAACGGTGAGTCGCCGGCTGACTTTGAACGCGAAGTCTATGACTTGCTGCACCATTCTCAGGTCTGCGATCCGGCACAAACGGGCGTCCTTTTCTCTCGGCACCTTTGTCTCATTCGGCCGGGCGATGCGTATTACGTGTGCCCGCAGTGCCGCCGGTTGCACCTTCACGGCGCCGGCGGGCTGTGCATCGAATGCCTCGAACCGCTCGATGGGCCGATGCCAATCTCCGAGATGCCAATCGTGGATGACTACTATCGCTTCCTCGCGCTTCATTCCGGCGAAGTATTTCGTTTGAACTGTGAAGAGCTTACCGGTCAGACCAACAAGAGCGACGCAAGGCGCCGGCAACGCCTCTTCCAGAACCGCTGTCTACCACGGCCTGAAGAAGAACCCCGCACCGATGAGTTAGACCTTCTGAGCGTGACAACAACGATGGAAGCCGGTGTGGATATCGGCGCGCTTCTTGGAGTCATGATGGCGAACATGCCGCCCATGCGATTCAACTACCAGCAACGCGTTGGGCGTGCGGGGCGGCGTGAAAGTGCACTAAGCATTGCACTGACGCTTTGTCGCGGACGCAGCCACGACGATTACTATTTTCAGCGTCCCGAGCGAATCACCTCTGATCCGCCACCGCAGCCCTACGTGGACCTGAGCCGGGAAAGCATCCTCAAGCGTGTCCTCGTTAAAGAAGTGCTGCGGCAGGCTTTCGCTGCCCTCCAGATTTCAAGTGGGAGCAGTGAGAGCGTTCATGGAGAGTTCGGGGACGCAGCTTCCTGGAACCAGCCTCCGGCGAGTGCTATTGCCGGTCCGAGCGTCGCCGATTTGGTGGATGGATGGATTCGCCAGAACGGCACTGAAATCGAGCGAGTGTGCGACGTGCTGATGAGGTTCGCCGATCCGGCATTGCTGAATCAAAAGCGCAGCCTGCTGAGTTGGGTCGTGAATGGTCTTATCGGCGAGGTCACCGCGGTTGCCGCAAACAATCAACTCTACGCGCAGGATGCATTGAGCGAGCGTCTGGCAAACAGTGGCCTGCTTCCGATGTTCGGCTTTCCAACCCGCGCGCGGCTTCTCTTTCACGCCGATCCGACAAGGAGCTTCAAATGGCCGCCGGAGGATGCTGTGGATCGCGATCTTGACATCGCGATCAGTCAGTTCGCACCAGGCGCCGAGACCGTGAAGGACGGCATCGTTCACACTGCTGTCGGCGTTGCACATTATCGCCGTCGCGGTAACCAGTTTCAACCGGAACCGAATCCATTAGGAGTGGACACGCCGATCGGCAGCTGCGGAAATTGCCAGGCTGTGAGTTTGAATCCTCCGCAAGGCGCCACAATCTGTCCCGTGTGCCAGCAGCCCAAATTTGCCATCGTCCCCGTCACACAGCCAAGAGGCTTCCGCACACTCTTCGATGGTGGGCGCGATTTCGATGGAACATTCGAGTGGACGCCGCGCGCATCACGTCTAAAAACGGATTCCGATACCTTGCATATGAGGACGGTGGCCAATGTCGAGTTCTGGTCGGGCGAACATGACGTCTGCACCATCAACGATAACGCTGGGCTGCTGTTCCGCTTCGAGCGTCTGGTTTCCGGCGAAAGCTGGGTTACGCAGGACGCCGTAGACCAAGCCCGGCAGCAAAGTGGAGCGTTGGCGCCACAATATGACCGTGCGACAGCTCCTCGTCTTGTAGGTCTCGGCTCGATCAAGCGTACCGACCTGCTGGTTCTTGGCTTTCATCAGGTGCGCGCTGAACTCGATCTTTCGCCATTGCGCGTGGAGGGGCGCGCGGCGCTCTACTCTTTCGCTTTCCTGCTTCGCCGCGCCGTCTCGGTTCTGCTCGATATCAATGAATCGGAACTTCGAGTCGGCCTGCGAGTCGTCCGAAACCTACAAGGTCAAGTGGTTGGCCAGGCCTTTCTCTCCGACAGTCTCGAAAACGGCGCCGGCTACTGCTCGCAATTTGCACAGCCAGCCGAGCTGGAAAGCCTGCTTCGTTTCGTTGCTGATCCAGACGGTTCGTTCTTAGGGGATATCCTCGCTCCACACCATGCCGGCGTAGACAATTGCCAAACGTCGTGCCCGGATTGCCTCCGGGATTATGCGAATCTCGCGTGGCACTCCATCCTCGACTGGAGGCTTGCTGTGGATATGGCCAGGCTTGCACTCGACGCAAATGCCCAGGTAGACTTCACGGTACCGTATTGGCAATCCCTCGTTGCTGCCGTAACAGCTCCCTATTTCAACGCTCTCAACTCAACGCCAGCTTCGTTCGCTGGCTTGCCCACTGCTTGCACCGGCACACACGGCGAAATCATCGCGCATCCCTTGTGGGCTCCTAACCATCCTACAATCCTGCTTGCGCGAGCCGAAGCAACCGCCGCCGGAATCACGCAATTTCAACCTCTGAAAACCCTCTTTGAACTTGTCCGCAGACCTTATTAATACCCATTTGTGGAAATAGGTAGCTTCACGTATCGTTGGCGATCCTTTGTCTGGAGAGCGGAGCCAGCACCTGCCATCTGAGGTGATCCTGGGTAGGCGCATCATTTTGTGGCTAAGCCGGGGGGATCTGTCAGCCTAAGCCCAAAGCTGGGGCCCGCAAGCCTGCAGAGAATCCCTCACTGCTCACCACATTACTGAGGAATAGAAAGTGCTGAGCACTGGCAAGAGCGGTGCCATACTTAGATCTTGCAGGGCGATAAAGCCAACAGTTCAGCAGTCGAAGGTCGAGCGGCAACGGTTCGTTTGCCAGGTAGCCTCGGTATGGGTTTCAGCACTGGACCAACTTGACCATCATCTCGATGCGCTATGGAAGCAGAGATGCAAGGGTCACCTGCCCAGCCGCATCTCGATCTACAACGTCGATTGGTTCAGGGAACGCCGGGCTGCCTGGTGACCAGAGTTCTACATCTCCCGCGTGGGTATCGTAGTACTCCGGACTGACTGTGATGCGGAGCTTATTCATTCCGGGCGTGGCGTATTGGAATTCGGTGCCGTGTGTGGCTTCCAGCTTGGCGTCGGGCAGAAACACTTCATGGTGGGAGAGTACATCACGAAGATCTCCCAATCCATACAAGGCCTCCGGGCGCTGATCCATTTCAAGCTCGGCAGCAACCAAACTGTCCAGATCGAACGAAGACGCATCCGCTGTTGCAATATCCTCTTCAATTCCGGCTACGAGCCGGTCTCCACCAGATGGGCCATCCATGTGCAAAACGGCCGTGGCAATTCTCTGGGAAACGCTGGAAAGGATTGGCTGCAATTTACCCACCACAGACGTGAAGAATCCGATCCGCTCCTGCAGGACCTTGTAAACCGCCGTCTCGATTGTGTCGTCGTATTGGAGGTTCACAATCCGGATCTTCGGGTACTCTTGCCCTACGCGGTCGATTCGCCCGATTCTCTGTTCAACACGCATCGGGTTCCAAGGCAGATCGTAGTTTATGAGGGCTCCACAGAACTGGAAGTTCAGGCCTTCGGCTGCGGCATCGGTGCATAGCAAAACGTCGGCTTCTCCCTTCCTAAACCGACGCTTTGCCTGATCACGCGGAATCACCGTCCATTCAGAGTCTCCTATCGGAATCTCCCCTCCTCGTCCCGAATAGCACATCATCTTCAGGCCAGGCGTGGTCCGCAGTTGATCCCGCAAGAAATCCATCGTATCGGTGAACTGCGTGAACACCATCACCTGGCTGTATCCACTCCCTCGCAGTTCATCGATCACCGTCCGCAGTTCACGGGCCTTCGTATCAGTTGGGAGACTGCTTACCCGAAGGAGCAAGTCCTCAATCGACGAACGCTCTTCAAAGTTCAGCGCCTCGCGCTCCATCTCCGCGACATCTTCGGTGTCGAGCAATTCCTCAGCAAGGTCGTCGTCGGGCAGGTCCTCATCCGATGTTCCAGAGATGGACCCATCACCCTTCTTAATCGCAGCCAGTCGCTTCTCCAATGTTTTGGTCAGTGCATAAAAGCTGCTTGCGAGACGTTTGCGATAGATCGTCATCACAAAGCCAACCGCGGTTCTGGTTGATGCTGATGCCTTGTTGTATGTTTCGCGAATGTAGGTCTCGACCAGTTCGTAGATATGGCGCTCGTCATCGCTCATGGTCAGGAACCGGTCATCCACGTCGCGTTCGGCAATCGGGGTGGAGATGCGGCCTTCTTTGTAGTACCGCCGCAGGAGATCACGAGTGTTTCTGGAGATCAACCTGCCAACCGGCGAGTTCTGACGAAGGATGTGTAGCGCGGTATCGCGATCTTTGGCCGTGAGCGCCTTTCGAGGCATGGTTGCCTCGTCCCGCAGCGTCCGGAGTAGCTGCATGGCCTTCAATCGGCTGGTCTGGTTCTTGGCCTGTACCACATCGGCTGAAACCTCGCCATACTGCACCTCGAATGCCCGGAACAGTCTCGATAGCGCCTCAAACTCTTCGTGGGAGGGGGAAGGTTTGGCCAGCGCATCGTAGAAGCTGACGAATGCCTGATCCGTCCACTGCGGCGGCATCCCCAGCAAGTTCAACAGGTCCCAAACCTCCACGGGGTGAACCTGGAGCGGAGTCGCTGTCAGAAGCACAAGCCCCTGGGTCTTTCCGCGTAACCCGAGCATCAAACGCAGCAAAGCATTCGGCCCGCGACTCTTTGCTAAACCTGGAGACTTGCGGCGCGCATGGTGCGCCTCATCCAGAATCACCAAGTCCCATGGCGCGGCCTTCTCCAGCACTTCCTTTGCTCGGTCTGTCCGCCGCATCAGTTGGCTAGACGCCAGTACGATCGGTTCCTCGTGCCACTTGTCGGGATCGACACTCTTCACATTTTTGCCCCGGAAAGCGGGTGACTCGTACCACTCCAGGCGATGTCCGTCATAGATCGGCCAGTTCAGGTTGAACTTCTCGCGAAGTTCCACCTGCCACTGCTTAAGCACGGCCTTCGGGGCGAGAATCAGAATCCTTTTGGCTCGTCCTGCCAACCAAGCTTGCCGCAGCACCAGTCCTGCCTCGATCGTCTTCCCAAGCCCAACTTCGTCGGCAATGAGGAGCTTTGGTGGCCATTGGCGGTACATGCGCTCAAAGGCCTTTATCTGATGGGGCCACGGTTCGACTGCGGCCGTTGCCTCTCCCACACGTTCCGCTCCGGGTTGGTCGAAGGACGGGGCATACTTGATGTACCCCCACAACAGTCTGCGCAGTTCTGCTGGATCGATGCCATCGCCGTCGGGTGAAGCGGGGGCCTTGGCCTGTTGATCTTCGACATCCGCTTTCTCCAAACGGGCGGGCTTGTCGTCGGTGGGCAGGAACTGCAGGAGATTCTGTTCGATTGCCGAGGGAACATCCAAGGTTAGGAGCCGAGGGCTGGTACCCGCCCAGATGCGGCCAAAGTTTTGTTCTTCCTCATCCACACGCTGTGAATCCATCTCCCAGGACTTGAAGACGTTGATACTCTCCCAGTTCACCTGCCAGCCGTAGACCGTTTCATTCAGGCTCCCATTCCATGCAAGGCGATGTCCGGCCTTGTCCTCAACGATTCCAGCCTTCTCATGGAAAATCCCGTTGCTGGCGATCGGTTGTCGCTTCACGTCGCAGGGTACAGCCAAACGGACTTCAAGGATTCCCTTAGCCACCATCCATGCCAGCAGTTCCAACGCATCGTGCTCGTCGGGGTTGTCCGCCTGCAGGGGCATGTTGCCGATATGCACCTCGACGGTGGCGCGAAGCTCCTCGCCCTTGCGGATTGCCTCCACCTCCTCTTCATGGAGGGTGCAACCCACGATGAGCCGCATGTGTCCATCGTTGCGGACGAGGCCCTCAATGCCGCGCGCCGCCAAGGTCAATGCGGTTGCTGAGAAGAACCCCGTAGAGCGGTCGTACCGATTAGCACACCGAAGTGCCGGAATATAGAAGCACTGCACCAGGTTGCCATCCTCTGGTGTGTACTTCAGCTTCCATTTGAAATCCGGCAGCAGGCTCATTAGATTACGAGTGCCTCCTCGATACGCAGCTTTGAAAGCAGCGTCGGTTCATCCACTTGTTCTGTGAACGCAAGCCGTCGCAGATTCTCAAGAGCCTCGAAGTCACTGCCAAAGCCTGAAAGTGCCGGCGTCAACTCGACCTTGGAGAACGTGGCCGACACCGGCAACACTTCAAGCACGGCCTGCAGCGCGACATGGAACGACGGATCGTTGAGCCAGCCGCCCTTCTCCAGTAGCTCGCGGGCTGCCTCCAGGCTGCGGGCGCGTGCTGCGTGCGCCGCGTGGTGGAGAACGTCGAGCATGGCCCGGGAGCCATCCGCCGGCCCCAGAAACATCTTGGCCGCCCGTTGCTGGCTGTCCAAAAGGACGATGTCGCTGGCCTTCTTGGTTGCCAACCGGCCCACAATCTCTTTGTCCAGGTCCACGCCTACGGCCCGCGCCAGGCGCAGAGCTTCGTCGTAGGGGAAGACGGGCGCCTCGAACGCGTCCCATGCCAGCACAAACCACGCGGTCACAGGGTCCATATCGGTGCGGGCCTTGCGGTGGGTCAGTTGCTCCAACCGCCAACTCTTCACCTCGCGGCGGGCTGCCGTGAGCGCATCTTCTGGCGTCACCGCGTAGGGATCAATTTCTTCCGGGAAGAGTTCGGCTTGCTTCTTGCGCTTTTTCTCAAGCTCTATCTGCGGACGCGGCGTGCCGCGCTCCAGCGGCCAGAACTCGGAGAACTTTTCCAGCGCCGGTCCAAAACTTGCCAAGTACAAATCGACGCCGGTGATCCCGGCATCCTGGAACTTCTGCACCCGCTCACGAACTGCGTTTGCAACTAGAGGCTCGACATCTTCCCAGTAGAGCTTCTCTGCTGTGACTGCCTGCTGATGGCGCGGACGGCAGGCCAGGAAGATGGTGCTGTTGGCCGCTGACCTATCCTTGATGTGCAGGCTTCCCTCGGCCTCAGTGTTGATTGGCCAGGAGGCAGTGATAGTGAATCCGGCCTTCATCAGGCCGGTGGTGAGCGCATCCCAGGCCTCGGTGGCTTTGTGGGTGAACATCAGTGTGAGTATGCCATTCGGCTTCAAGACCCGGCGACATTCGGTAAAGATCGCCGCCATGCGCTCCTGATAGTCCCGGCCAGCCAGTACCTTTGCGCCCTTCTGGCCTTTGAAGCGGGCAAGATTCGCGACCGCTTCGTGGTCCTTGTCGGTAAGTTGACGGCGGAAGAGACTTGGCTCCACGTAGCCAGCCGTGCGCTTCAACCAGACGTAGAAAAAGTCCGACAGCTCGGCGTACATCACGTTGGCAAAATACGGCGGGTCCATCACCACGACATCGATGGTGTTGTCATCAATGTGGTCGAGGTGGTCGCCGGATTTGCAGGTGATGGTCACGGGGGGCGGCGTGTAGGCCGGTTCGGCCATTGCGGCCAGAGATGTAATGAAAAGCTCCGCTCCCTTTGCACTGCGCTTCTTGGCTTTTGCTTCAACTTTGGCAGCTGCGGCTTCTTCGGGACGAACCAACGCAACCAGTTCGCGGATGCACTTGGCTGTTTGCTCAATTGCCCAATCATATCCGTTGCCGGCGACGAGAGGAGCCATTTCAACGTACGACCATTTGAAAGCGAAATCGTGGCGGTCGAAGGTGCCCGCAATTACTGAGCGAGTGGCATGCCAGTGAGTCATTCGTGAGTTGTAGTCGCGTAGCTTGTCCAGGCTTAGCGCCAAATAAACGTAGGCCGCCTTGCGCAATTCAGTCAGATTCCCGGAGGCACGATCCGCCTCTAACAGTTCGCGGTAAACCTCGACGCTAGTGCCGTGACAGAGCAATTGACGCGGAGAAAACATATCGCGCCATAAAGGCATTCCATACTGAATCGGACGGTCGTCGTTGGTGTTCTCAGGAAACGCCTCGCTGGGCACAATGTCGTTGGCTTCCCACCCCGGAAGCTTTGTCGCGAGTTGCGCTGTAATGAACGCGTTATTATCATCCTTCAAATTTGGTGCTCTGAAGCCGCGGATCCACTTCGAACGGATTCCACTCGTTTTTCCCGGTTCTGCCCACAGTTCCTTGTAGACAACGGTATATAGCTGGTCTCCCATCTCACCGGCTTGTGCTTGTCTTTTGACCTCATCTCCATCAACAACGCGGCCACAGTCGGGAAATGGGCAGGTCGCATCTCCATCGCTCACCGTTCCCAAAGAATGGTCTTCTGTTCGAGTAACGATTTCAAATTCGCATTCTCGGCCGGGTGTGAGAGGCCCGCTCGCCAGTTTCGGCAGAAGGTGAACACCCGTTCCATCTGATGAAAGCCTCCAATTTGGTGAAAGTGGCACGAGACCGTCGCAATAGGGGCATCTGACTGTCCTCGCGTACAAATACGCATCAGGGCGTCTAGCTTCGGTCTCCTCTGGAAAAGCTTCACTCAATCGGCAACGAATTTCCGTCGCGAAGCGGGATCCGACATTCCAGAACTCTTGGCTCAAAACACTGCCCATCTGCGCGGGATACTTGACCGTCGCAGCAAGAATCAATGCGGCTACCGGGTTCAGATCGTTCGCCTGCGTTGCAATCCCCAGGCGCAACGATTCATAGGGTATGCTGCCACCCCCTGCAGTTGGATCGAGCACGGTGGGAGCAGAGTTCGGAAAGAGTTCGTTAATGCTTAGCCGCTCGCTGTATGTCGGAGCGTAAGTAAATGCTCGCTTATATCCATAGGCATCGCTGCCTAACCTGTCTCCACGCCGGTCGGCAGCAGCAATTCTTGCTTTAGCGGCTACTGGGTCCCCATGAATACCAATGGCGTGGAGAAATTTGTCGTGATCGGCGTCGGCGGGTAGCAAGGATGCCAACACCGCTGCGCGAGACGCCACTAACGGCCTTCGCGCCCACCAAACATGCAGATAGTAAGTCGGAGGAAGAGACGTCATCGACCGGCGTTCACGGACACTCTCTTCGCTCAAAGCGCCGATCGGCAGCCACTCTTCAATCAATCGTCTTTCGCTCATCAGTCCCAATTCTTCCTGTCGCCGGCTCTCGGCCTAGCGCAGTGGGTCGGTCAATAGATAGCGCAGCGCGGTCAGAACGCGCCTTGGGTTCTTGCGGTGAATGGCCATGCTGAGCCAGTAGCTCGCCTCCTCTTTCTCCATGGCCTCGACGCCCTCGGCCACCTGCCGCATCCGGGGACGGCTGCGCATCGGCGCCAAAACCCGGAACAACAGTCCAAGGGTCAGTGCCAACTCCTCGGGGATGTTGTACGCCTGAACCTGTCTCTCAACCTGCTTCCGGGCAGGCACGGGGCGCAGCGACGATATGCGCAGGCCGGCGCGCTGCATCTGTTTGAAGACACGATGCTCGACAAGCTCCAAAGCCTCTCCGCGCAAGCCAGCCAGACGCGTGGGCGAAGTGAGCTGGGGCGTTGCCGGTGAGGGCATACGCCAGACCTCGATTTCGGTATCGCCGAGGCCGTGATGGCGGATGCGCACCTCATACTGAGGAACGGACTTGGGTGTCTCGATCAGGCGAAGGCGGGGAATCCTGGCTGTGTTGCTCATGGCTGTGCCTCTGCTGATGCCGTGACGTAAGCTGCGCCCATGGACTGCTGGGTAAGCCTCTCGGTCAGTTTATCGGCTGCGTCTCCCTCCAGAGAAAGCCCGCTGGCGAAGCTAAGGTTGAAGGTCGCAACCAACCCGCGGTCTACCGCAGCACGGTACTGTGGTCCGAGGAAATCCTTGACGGGCAGGGCGTCTTCTACCGGCCCCTGGAAGGTGAATCTGAATTCGCCGCCGGCCTCTGTGCCATACTCACCCTCGAAGTCGACCTTGACCTTGGCGCCGGGAATGCCGCCGACCAACGCCAACATCTTGAAGGCGTCCACCTGCTCGAACGGTCGGATCGTGAGCAGCCGAATCTGCTTGACTCCAGACGAGCGGGTCTTCTCCCAAAGAATCCTGAGGGCCTCGCGCAGCACGCCCTCATGGGTGAACGGCCCCGGTCCTGAGGTCGCGGCACTGGGCTTGGGTGGTGCGACCGCCCCAGGTATCAGGGGTTGTTGCACTGTCCCCGCGTTCCCCGACCCGGGGAATTGCACCACCGGTCCGGTAGCTTCTTTGAGTGGCGCGGGTTCAGAAGCGGCCGGCTGCGGCCTCGGCCATATTCCGTGCTCGCGGGCATACGTCATCGTGAACACAAAAGCGTCGTCGGCGATGTTGATGTGGGTGAACGGGTCGCCTGGTCCAAAAAGAAGCTCACGGAAACGGTACACGTATTCTCCGCGTTCCACCCCATTTTGAATACCCCTTATGAAGGGCGAATCGCTGATGAGGATGGGGAGGGCGGGATCGCGCCGGAATTCAGCTCGGAGATCGAAGGTGCTGATCTGCCCCTTGCGCAACGGGGTTCGATCGCGAACGAAGCTGGGCGAATCGGGGGCGTCTTCCGGAAGTCGCAGCTTGTTGCTCTCGCGAAGAACCTGCGTAGGGGGGCGCTGGCCGACATCAAGCGTGTCATTCTGGGTAACTTCGATTGCCGAATGCGCCAGTTCCGTGTCGGGCGAAAGGGATTGCCGGGAGGGATAGAATATGTGGCGATAGCAGAGTTGAATCGCGGTATTTACCCGCCCACCCGCCTTGCGTGCCCACTCGAGCAAAGTGTTCTGCTGATGCTGTGCCAACTCCTGCATGCGCTGAGGTTTGATCAACTCCTGCAAGGCCAGGAAGCGGGCCATCTCGCGGCGCATCTCGTTGATCTTGGCCTCCTCCGCAACGACGAAGATGATGTTGTTGCGGAGCTTCCGGAAGCCGGCTCCGTCCGAACCCACGTTCTTATGGATACGAGCGATCAGTTCTGGCACCGCGTCCACTGTGGTACCAACGGAAACGCTATCGTAGGACATGAGGGCGAGCAGGGGCTTGCCGCTCCCAATCTCGTCGGGGACGTCAACGGGAACCCCCGGGAACGGGATGAGTTGGAAATCGCCTTGGAGATAGAGGGAGCGAATCCTGTCCGAAAGCACGGATCGGACCTCGCCAGGTTCGCAGAGTTGAATCTGCCGCTCGACGATCTGCGTGAGGTTCGCATCTGTGAGGAAGCGGAGTGGGGCACCCGGCTTGTCGTCGAGATAGGCGGAGCGTTCCTGGAACCGCTTGCGAGCGTCCTCAATGAAGCCGATGTCCAGCGATGGCGCCAGGATACTGAATCGCAAATTGTCGGGGGTAATACCCTGGATTTGAGAAGGAAAGCCAAGGGAATGGATGAAGACTGTTCGCGCCACATAGGTGGCGTAGGGTGGCAGGCCGCGATAGAAGCTCGAATCGATCTCCTGGGCCAGGGCGGTGCGATTACCTTCACCCGAAATGTCGTTCCGGATGGCCGGGTTGTAGATTTGCAGGTTGAGCCGGGTCACGAATTCCTGGTGAATGGGGCCAAAGCCAGGATCAATGTGGTGTACGTGAATCGCCGTTGCATCGGCCGGCTGCGTGTCCCAAAGGTGACCAACTGTCCGGGCAAGCAGACGAAGCATGCCTCGCACCCGCTGAAAATTCGCCAAAGTCGAAGTCTTGCCTGTGAGGGTATCGAGAACCTCAGGGTGGAAGGGATAGGACCGGCGAAACGAATCGACGATCTCTGGCTTGAGAGCTTCGCCAGGAATCGAATCGCGCTGTGCGGACCACAAGGCCCGGTATGCGTCCACCGCTTGGGTGGCGAGGTCTTCATCGATGTTCTCGAATAAGCGGCGGCGCAAGACCAGGACGGTTTCGTCATCCTCCGTTGGATTCAAGAGCGTCGCCTTCCGGGCAGAAACGCTCTCCGCTTCGGCCATCTTCTCCGCTAGGAACTGATTCTCCTGGGGGTACGCGTCTTGTGCCTTACCATCCCGCCCCACTGCCAACGTGTACACGAGTACCGCATTGGGTGTACTCTCGACCGCCTTGAACAAGGCTGTCAGAAAGGCCGTCAACTGGTCCCGCGCCGCTGGCATACTCTGGACCTTGCGCAGGTATACCGCGAGTTCGTCCAGGAGGATTAACGTGGGTTCCCCGCCGAAAAGCTCTTGAAGAGTCTCGGAACCGGGAGCAGTGCGGGATTCATCGCTCCTGCGGATACGCTCGTAGCCCTTGGAACCCGCCAACTGGGCTGCAAGTTCACCCCAAGGGGTATACGCCAATACGCCGCACTCCATCTTGCGCCCGTTGGACGGGTCGGCGTTCTCGCCGTCGTATGCGGCAATGCGAACGTTCCCTGTTGGCAGAAGCGCCGGGTCCACAAACTCGTCGATATTTGGGATGCCGCGGCCGCTACGCACCGCGTGTACCAGAGCGATCAGACCGTGAGTCTTACCACCGCCGTAGGAGGTGTCCAAGCGGAAGATCGAGGCTACCCCCTGCCCCTTGCTCAGTCGGCCGCAGACGTTCAAGAGCAGGTCCTTCAATCCACGGGTTGGGTAAGTGTTTGAAAAGAACCGAGTCGGGTCCGCGTACTGAGCTGGCGCATTGCCTTTGAGAACCTGTGCCAGGTCTGCAGCAAACTCTGCGTCTGCCATTGTGCCCTGGAGAACGTCGTCCTTGGGCTTGCAGGCAGAAAAGATGGTGGGGACGGCAGCTAATGCTTGCGGGAGGGTAGCCATGGGTATCACTCGCGATTGTAGTTCAACGTCCCAACTGGTGGGCAAGGCTTTGAGTTCTGGGAACTTGCCATCTCATCGATCTGGACGCTATGTCACAGTGCATCGTGGTGGCTGCCCCAATCCTCCGCCGTCAGTAGCCAACTCGGTTGCACTTAGGCACTACGCGCCGTCCCAGGCGCACGACAAAGCAAAAGGGGCCTGAGAACCAGGCCCCTTTTGCTTTGTCGATTGTCGTCGGCTATGCGACCGCCGTGGTAGGCGTCCGCACATCTTCCGTGGTGGCCCTGAGCGCGAGTAATCCGAAGCGGCCTTCGGCGGTCTTGTAGAACAATGTGCCCTTGCTGGCGCGTTTGTAAAGCATCTGATCCAGGGTTTTGGCCGGCTCGATCCCGTAGGTCTTCTTGATGAGCGCGCGGATCTCGTCCGGTGTCTTCTCTGCTCAGTGCCATCTTGCTACTCCCAGTCCCTGAGAACATGAGATTCTCAGAGACTGGGTCACTGCTACTTGATTCTCAAGTGCCATCCTCGCCGCAGCTCTGCCCCTGGAACCTGTTCCTCGCGCAGGATTGCCGCCTT